>Ga0208508_1000091_pt1 | contig 24936 bp, 22 predicted proteins | sample LakWasMeta1_LOW4_2_FD_183853 | JGI IMG/M metagenome (GOLD analysis project Ga0208508, IMG submission 183853) | Freshwater sediment methanotrophic microbial communities from Lake Washington under simulated oxygen tension - Sediment Metagenome... | ecosystem: Environmental > Aquatic > Freshwater >...
CCTGGATACCGGCTCATCCCATGACACGCCATAGTCTGCATGAATCATTAAACCTAATATGAAATATGCCGCAAATACCAGCAGTGCCAGCGCGGGCCATTTTGTTGCAGGCATCGGCATGAAGATTCTATTCATTTTGTTTTTCACCAGAACTTTATCTTTCGTCAGAATACAAACTGCCGCCAGCAATCAATCATATTGATTAGTATAGTTTGGCACAGTATGAATAGACAATCTCCATGCACCTCGATGTGATGTGCAATTTAACAGCAAGTGGCGGAATGCAGCAGAGCGCTGGCTATGAATGGCATGGATCATGCTTGAGTCTATGTAAATCAATAAAAAATATGCAAAGGCCGGTATGCTAAAAATCGCTAAACCCTTCTTATTGGTGTTTTCAGGCATCATCTTTCTATCTCCTTCCACCGTGATGGCTACGGATGCGATACAGATTGAGTTTATGAATACTTTGTGGGTGGTGATTGCCGGCGCAATGGTGTTCCTGATGCAGGCCGGCTTTGCCATGCTTGAAACAGGCATGGTACGCGCCAAAAATGCAGTGAATGTCATGATGAAGAACTATATCGACTTGTGTGTAGGGACGCTGCTGTTTTGGCTGGTGGGTTATGGTTTGATGTTCGGTGATAACCCCAGCGGGTTTTACGGCACGACTCTGTTCGGATTGTCTTCTGCCCCCGATTGGGATTACACCCTTATTTTCTTTCAGATTATGTTCGCAGCCACTGCCGCTACCATAGTGAGCGGCGCCATGGCAGAGCGTACCAACTATATCGCTTATCTGATCGGCACCTGCGGTATCACCGCGATTATCTACCCTGTTTTCGGCAGCTGGGCATGGAACGAGCATGGCTGGTTAAAACAAATGGGATTCATTGATTTTGCCGGTTCTACAGTGGTGCATTCAGTGGGTGGTTGGTGTGCATTGGCGGCAGTGATAATGCTGGGGCCAAGATTGGGGCGATTCGGCGCAGAAGGGGAGGCGCGTCAGGTGCCAGGTCATAATCTGAGTTTTATTGCCATAGGTGGTTTTTTGTTATGGTTTGGCTGGTTTGGTTTTAATGGCGGCAGTACGCTGGCTGCCGGTACTAATCTTGGGCATATTCTGTTAAATACGCACATGGCCGGTGCAGCCGGCGCTGTTGGCGCAATGTTGCTCTGCTTTGCGACCCGTCAGCCAGCGCTACTTACCAGTACGGTGAATGGCAGTATCGCCGGATTGGTTGCGATTACCGCAGGCTGTGCGAGCATGCAAGTGCCCTATGCGATACTCACTGGTGCGATCGGTGGCGGTCTTAGCGTGCTGGGCATGTTATGGCTTGAAAAAATGCGCCTGGATGATGTCGTTGGCGCTGTTTCAGTTCACGGTATCTGCGGTGTGTGGGGCACTTTAGCCGCAGGACTGTTTCTGACCGGTAATATGTATGACGCGCACCAGATTATGGTGCAGCTGGCTGGTATTGGTGCAGCATTCGTATGGGTTTTTTTCAGCGCACTGATCATGTATTTCTCAATATCCAGGGTGTTTGGCCTACGTGTCAGTACGATGCATGAACAGCGTGGCCTGGATATTACCGAACATGGTGAAATAGGTTACCCGGAGTTCGGCAAAGATGTTGTTTACAGTAGCGAAAGTCTTAAAGACCTGAGCAGGATCTGATGCATTTGATTGAAAATATGGAGTTGGCAACAATATGGAATTGACTTTAAGGCGGCGCGCTATCTACACCGGAATGCGCCCATATTTTGATGATCAGGCGTTATTGAATGCAATTAACCTTTGGCAGGCAGAGTATTCACATAAACAGAAATTTGCGCTAAGTGTATTTGTGGCGCGCTGCTGTAATACAGCGCAGCTTAAACTCGACCGGCCTAAGATACTTGGGGCTATTTTTATGGCGATGGATCTTTCATCGGATGAGTTGCTGCCTGATCCGTTTGTTGAGCTGAGTGCTAACAATCTATTCCAGCCTGAAATCAAGCAAGCCCAAGGCCATACAACAAAAGTATTCACGACGTTGCTGCAGCATATGTTTCTTAAGTTTAATAAACGCGAAGAGCAGCAGTTAAGAAAGTTCTTAATAGATCATTTGCACGAAGTGAAAACAGACAAGATGCGCCTGATGTACATCCGGGAGTGGCTTGCATTGCACACGGACGACTTGGAAGGCACTTATGACCTGGAGGTGCTGCGGCAGCTTATTAATCTGGTTTATGTCGCCATGTGCCAGAGTGCAGGGCCAGTAAAGGCCGATCAGTATTTATCCCAATCTATCAAGGAAACAGAGCCGTTATCTCTGGAGACAGGTTTCAGATTACATGACTTATTATAGGCATTGATAGCGCTTAATCGCATATTGTGCGCCGGTTGTCAGCAAGGTAATCATGCGTTCGCTCACTATATTGAGAAGGTGAGTAACTCAAGCAAGCTATTGCCGCAGATTCAGGTTCTGCGCGAAATTAGCGAATACCGGTTTTTACTGATAGCAGAAAATCTGCGGTATCTAAGCACATAAACCATATTTAGAAGATGGACATATTAATGCATACTTGTGTAATATAGGTCAGCCAACCTAAAGCACATATCCTATGTCATTAATTAAACACGTCTTAAAGTCAGGCAAACGTTACAAGCTGGGGCGAAATATTTTCCTGGATTTGCCTTATCTGGTTAAGACTTATGCCTCGTTTGACACCATTGTGCACTATATTGTGGGTCGGCTAAAAAATGACGCGGTCACAAAGCCGTATCTGTCCAGGCAATCTGCGTTTATAAATGCCAAGACTGCCCTGACATTATCAACTGACTGGTTCACGCATCACACTCCGCAATGGCTTTCTGTACTCGATGCGTATGGTTTGGCAGAAAATAAATCAATAAAAGCGCTTGAGATCGGCAGTTGGGAAGGCTTGTCCAGCTATTTCATGCTGCATACACTGCCTAACGCTACGCTGACCTGTGTTGATACATGGGAGGGGGCGGACGAACACAAGTCAGGGCGCTATGCCACACAAGATGTGCTGAATAATATAGAGCAGGCTTTTGATCGCAATCTTTCAATATTCAAAGACAGGCTGACCAAATATAAAGGTACGTCATATGCTTTCTTTAATTCCGGTCAGGCTGATGGCCGCTTCGATCTGATCTATGTAGATGGATCACACCATTGCGATGATGTCATGATTGATGCCATTAAATGCTTCGAGATGCTCAAAGTAGGCGGGCTACTGATCTTTGATGATTATTTATGGCGTTATTATCCGAATTTTATTGATAACCCGGCCGCAGCAATTAATCTTTTTTTAAAACTCAAAAAAGGGTCTTATAAAATCGTACGTGTTTATTACCAGGTGATAATCGAGAAAATTGACGATCGGTAAATCAGGCTTAGTGCCTCAGTGTTTTTATTGCGCACTACTTGTAAATACGCCCTGCTCGGCATTACCAAGCAGCTTGAGTAAATCATGGCTTTTCAGTGATAAGGCAAATCCCAGTACGCCACTGCCAATCACTACGGTTTCATAGTCTTTCACACTGGTATCAACCAATACTTTAACGCTCTCGGGCAGTGCAACCGGCGGAACCGCACCGACGATATATCCGGTAGCTTCCGGCACTTCATCAAACTCTGCCATGCGGCACTTGCGCTCATTTAAATGCTTACGCAGTACGCCCCAGTCGGCGCGGCCGCCACCGGCAACGGCCAATAAAACAAACTTTTCCGATGCGGTTTTGAACAGTACGCTTCTTACCACTGATTGCGGGTTAATTCCTTGCTTTGAAAGCAACTCTTCCAGATTCCTGACAGGTTTTTTATCCTCGGTTAATGGAATTTCTATTACGTCATAAGCAATGCTTGTGTGCTGCAGCAGGTCTGTAACAGGGGAGTTAATCGATAGGCTCATCATCAATCACGATTCAATATAAGGTTTGCAGTTATTCTATAGCACTATAAAAATTATTTGTAATTCCGGATGCTGTTGTATTAAAAATGGCTAGAAAATCCTGGGTAGTCCAGACGGGGCAATTAAACGCTATCGTTTTTCTGACATCTGTTTTATTGCCACTGAAAAACAGTGGGGAGTAAAAAGCTGATTATATGTAAAATGCCGAATACATAATAAAATTATTAACTTGCACTGATGACAATACTAATGCAATCCTGCAATGCCAATCACAACAACCATTTAGAACGGATTCGCTTTCTCCATCAGAAAATTGGTATTCTGGTTTCCAGTAACTACGATGTGGCCGATGAGTGCAACCTGAGCTGTGAGGGCTGTCTGTATTTTGCAGGGCTTGACTATAAAAAACGAGAGCCTGTAAATGCGGCGGCTTGGGATAGCTTTTTTAGTAAAGAAGCTGAAAGAGGCGTCAATTTCGGTTACTTTGCCGGAGCAGAGCCTTCATTAGTGCCATATGTATTGCTTGGCGCTGCTAAACATATCAGGCATGGTGTTATACATACTAATGGTATTAAGCGTATTTCTGAAGATATACGCTATCGCATTCATATTTCGCTTTGGGGCGATCAAACAGACAATAAAACTTATCGCGGCGCAGACAATAGCATTAAAGCGCTGAGGAATTATCAAGGTGATAGCCGCGCTATTGCTGTCTACACGATAAATCGCCAGAATATCAGCAACATCGTCCCTGTTAGCGAGATGTGTGCTGCGCATGGTATACCGATTACGTTCAGTTACTATTCCCCAACGGATGATTACCTGGCGCGATTAAATGGAACGCAGCTGGCAAACAGCAAATACTTCCGCGTGCATTCTGAAGATGATGTGATTGCACTTGGCGAAAAAGACTTTGTTCGTGCCAGAGACGAGATTAGCAATGCTAAATCAAAACTGCCTGATGACGTATGGTATTCATTAGAATACGATCATTGGATAACGAGCCCTGCAAGCCTTTACCAGCTTGATGAAAATGGAATCGCAACCGATTGCGGTAACCGAGTCGCAAAAAAGTTTCACCATTACAATGTCGATCTGAGCCGCAACACCGGCAAATGCTGTTCTCCCAATATTGATTGTAAAAGCTGTCGTGCTTATACCAATGGCTATGCTACATTGCTCAGCCGTTTTAACCAGTTGCGAAAGAATGAGAAGTCTTTGGGGATGTGGCTGAATACCTGGGAATTGTGGATGCGATTGTTTTTATTACCGGAAAAAATCACGAGCTCGGAAATCCTGACTATGAAGTAATGCTTTTTTTATTATCAATTCACAAAGCACAGCAACGCTTGATGCAAGGATTGCCATGGGCGGTGTTTAACCGCAGGTTTCCTGAAGCTGTATCAGCAAGGCCGGCAGGCAATTAACATTGCAGAAAAACAGAAATCAATATTATGTTATTCAACTCTATAGAGTTTATCTTTTTTGCTTCGGTTGTATTCTTTGTTACTTTAAAACTCCATCACATTCATTCATCCGCACCTAAATATTTTTTAATTGCGGTTTCATTGGTTTTCTATAGCTTATGGAAGCTATCTGATTTACCGATTCTTTTATTATCGCTGGTCGGCAATTTCATATTAGTCTTACTATTTTGTTCAGCTAGCGCAGGTACCCGAAAGATCTATCTATGGCTATCCATAACAGCTAATCTGGCACTGCTGCTATGGTTCAAACTGGGATTGGCCCAAAATCCGGTTATTGCCAATCTGCTGGGGATAACACCCTCTACTGAAACATCTTCATTACCATTGGGAATTTCGTTTTTTACATTTCAATTAATTGCCTATCATGTTGCTATTGCACGCGGCGCCAGCCCATTAAAATTCTCCGACTATGCTTTTGTAATTTGTTTTTTCCCACATTTGGTTGCTGGCCCACTGGTACAGCATCGCTTCATGTTGCAGCAAATCACACGCAGCAGTGCGTTTAGATTCAGAGCCAGCAGTGTATTTGCGGGTATAAGCCTTTTTATTATCGGGCTGTCAAAGAAGGTGCTGATTGCAGACCCATTAGCAAGCTACTCTAATTTAATATTTAATGCAGCTGATGCAGGTATTGCCCCCGGTTTATCTACCGCGTGGATCGGATCTATTGCAGGCGTTTTAAATTTTTATTTTGATTTCTCCGGTTATTCGGATATGGCGTCCGGCCTGGCACTGATTGTCGGTATCCGTTTGCCGATGAATTTCTTTTCCCCATTAAAAGCTGTCAGTCTGGATGAGTTCTGGAAACGCTGGAATATCTCTGTCACACAGTTTATTCGAGACCATGTTTTTCGCCCTTTGGCGGGTAAAAATCTTAGAATCCCCCGTCATCTGGTCGCAATTCTGGTCACAATGATGATTGCCGGCATGTGGCATGGAGATTCCTGGAATTTCTTTATCTGGGGCGCTTTGCACGGCCTGCTGCTTGCCATTCAGCATGCAAAACTTTTGGTATGGCGTAAACCTGCAACCCGCAACCTTTCGCAGGCAAGGAAATTGCTCGGTTGGGCACAAACCCAGTTTTTTATTATAAGTTTAGGGTGCCTGTTTCAGACACATACTTTGAGCGGCGCGGTTGCCGTGCTGAAAGGCCTGTTTGGGTTGAATATTGCAACAAAACCTATAGAGCTACCCCCGCTGTTCGATCAGTCACTGGTGGCCATCCCTGAGATTTTGTGGGGATTACAGACACCAATCAATCTCTTGAATTACATATCTGCAAACGCAGTAGTCGTGATGATTATATTTGCCTGGGGGCTCTGCCTGTTTACGCCAAATTCTGTGCAATTGCTGGGAAGATACCGCCCTGTATTTGATTCAACAAATTTATTGAGAAAGGGGCACACGCCTAAACTTTCTGGTATTAATGTTTTTGGCTGGCAAATGGCGGCTCCAGGACTTCCGTGGGTTTTAATCATGGGAGCCCTGTTTGCTTTATCACTGCTGCGCATTATGTTCCACGAACCAAGCGTATTTAATTATTATCACTTCTGATAGCCTGTTTTGATATTTACAAATTACACACGAATGAAAGTTTCTTTATGGGCAATCCCGCTACTTGGCATTGGGCTCATATTGGCAGTCAATATCCTTTTCCTCACACTTGCGGAAGCAATGGTAGCCAAAGGTTATTGGCTGGAGAGCAAGGTGTCGAAAGGCATGCTCCTGCAAAAGCAGAACCCGGTCCCGGAAATTGTTTTTATTGGCTCATCTCGCACACAGAACCATATCAGCAGCCAGTACTTCTCCAGCCATGGTCATGAGGCATTTAATTACGGTGTAGCAGGAAATCTATTGTGGGATTATCCGCATATGATAGAAATGGCTAAGCGCTCAGGGGGTAAAGTCATCGTTATTAGTTTGCCGGCAGAGTTTCTGTTCGAATCACCGCAATGCCCGCAATTCACGACTTGGCTCGACTTGAATTTTGTAATGGGCAATACGCCAGATTGTTTAATGAAAGAACCATTCCGGCAATGGGCGAGCAGCCTTCCCATCAATAGAACGTTACCGGAGCCTGGGGTGATGGAAAATTATTATCCATGCACTACTGTTGCAGGTCGCGCGATCATTGCTAAACAGCTAACGCCGCTTGATGCCGCAACAGCGTGTGCAGATGAAAAAAACTTACTTTTAATTCGAGGTGACGAAAAGCGCTCTGTCATCGTTTTCAAGAATGGCGATGGTCTGATATTTTCAACACCAAACCTTGACTTGAAAAACCAGCTCGAATGGATAAACAGAACCAATACCCCGTTCAATCCCGCTGTGATTCGTTACCTTAAGAATCTGGTATTACCTTTGCAGTTGCAAGGAAAAAAACCAATATTTGTTATTGAGGCTTCTCCATTAAAGCATATCCTGATTAATAAGAGCCTGGAGATGCAAACAGGGGTACACACTCTCTATATGAATGATCAAGATTTTGATTTTAGCGAGGTAGCAGACGCCGCGCATTTCAATGCTAAAGGTAACAAACATATCACTGAGTGGCTATATCAGCATTTGTTTTAGTCTTTATGGTATGTCCAGTATTTAATTCCCTAGATTGTTTTTGAGTTGTCCGCAAGCCAAAGCAAATCGTTATCCAGTGATAATTATGATGGCGTTAAATCTGGAAACGCAAAAAGATCCATATAAATTGAGCTTGATTTAGTTTTTAAAGATGGATAAACAGGCTGTAAATAGGTCACAAAAAATTAGTGGCGATTCAGGTAGAAATACCTTAGATGGAATTATGCAGACGCTACTTGGCAAAGTTTTACACAATTCTTACCACTAAGTTTAGCTTTGTATAAAGCTTTGTCAGCTCGGTTAATCAGGTTAGCTGTACTCTCATGTGCTTGCAGCTCAGCCACCCCAAATGATGCAGTAATCCGACCAGCTTCTTTGTCTATGTGCTGTTCTATGCTTCTTCTCATCCGTTCCGCAAGTTCCATAGCTTCATCAAGCTTTGAGTCAGTAACGATAATAAGAAATTCTTCCCCACCCCATCGGATCAGGCTATCAGTACTTCTTACATTGTTATTGATTAATTGACTGCTGGTTTTCAGTATCTGGTCGCCGACAACATGTCCATAGGTGTCATTGATTTTTTTAAAGTTATCAATATCCATCATGATCAGACATAAAGATTTCTTGAGCGGTTGTTTCCCATCATCATACTGCTTCAGTAGTTGCTCCCCAGCACGTCTATTGAGCTGACCTGTTAAAGAGTCTTTGGATGCCATGTCTTTTAGTGCTAGTTCACGTTTTAACCGGTCAGTGGCATCTTTGCTAAAGCTCACGTAATGGGTGATTTTTCCTGCATTATCCTGAATATGGGCAATGCTCTGATCAACATAAAACAATGAGCCATCTTTAGATAGATTAGGTTTGTGCCGTTTAAAATGTATACCCGTTTGGTAAAGATTTGATTCATCACATTCTGAAACCTCATCCAGTGGGGAGCCCCACAGGAAAGACGGTTCTTTTCCTAGTACTTCATTGCCTTTGTAGCCGGTCAATTGTTCAAAGCCAGCATTTACAAATACGATTTTATTTTCAATATCGGTAATAATGACGCAATCAGGCGAGTCATTCAAAGCTTTTGCCAATAGTGCGCGCTCATGTTCTGCCTTGACATAAGCAGTAATGTTTTTCTGAACGGAAACAAAATATTGAATGATTCCTGATTTATCTTTAACAGGAGATATACTCCATTCGACATTGTAAGGTTGACCTTCTTTGTTATAGTTAATCGCAGATCCTTCAAAGTATCTACCGTGACGTATGCAAATGCGCATTTCTTCTATGACAGCGTTATCAGTGAGAGGACCTTGCAGAATTTTAGGAGACTTTCCTTTGAGTTCGCTAACTGAGTAGCCAGTCATATTTTCAAACGCAGGATTAGCATAAATAATACGGGGGCCATCACCACTGCTGCTGGCATCTGTAATTACTACCGAGTTATAGGATTGATCAAGCGCAGCCTGAAAAAGAAGTACTTTATCTTCCAGCGACATTTCCAATTTTTGATACACATTACTGTGAGAGGCGGTCATATATTATTTTTATCAAAAAATTGTAATGGCCTATTTGTTAAGCCTGAAAGTGAAACTGGTATACAAAACTTTCATAGCCATGCATCTTCTCTTATTAAAGGCAATGACTCAAAGCCAGGATAAGCAAAATGATAGCCTTGAAATAAATAGACACCTTGATCAAATAAGGTTTTGCATTCCTCTTTGCACTCAATGCCCTCAGCAATTATTTTAATAGATAATTCATTACATACGGCAATGATGCCAAATACCAAAGACCTGCGAACCCGGTCGTTATGGATATTTCTAGTTAATGACATATCCAGTTTAATCACGTCAGGCTGCCAGTCTGCTAACAGATTAAGCCCCGCATAACCTGCACCAAAATCGTCTATTGCAGTAGTAAAGTTTTGTTTTTTATATTCGATAAAAATACTTTTAAGATGGTCGTGATCTTTAACTTTTTCACCTTCTGTTACTTCAAACATTATGCGTTCGGTAGGAAAGTTTAATTCAGCTGCAGCTTCCAGGGTTGCTCTGATGCATGTTTCCGCGCGATATACCGCATTGGGCAGAAAATTGATACTCAGCATACCTTGCAGGTTCAGTTTTTTTGCCAGATCCAGGGCTTTAACACGAATTGCCTGATCGAATTTATAGCGATTAATATCATTGATCTGTGAAAGCACGAAGTCTGCACCTTCTTTATTAGGCCCTCTCACCAACGCTTCGTAACCAAAAATAGATTTATCACGCACATCCACAATCGGCTGAAAAGCCATGCTGAATTGGATGCCAAGTTTCGCCGGATCACGGCATTCTTTACAACCTATTGGCCTTAATGGTTTAACTTCTATCATCAAACGCTACCCCAAAATAATTGCTGAATTTTCTTATATTTTTTAAATTAAACCACGAACCGACAGTAGTGCTGTAACTGCTAATACACAAGCAATTATTGAAAAGAATAAAGATAAAATGCTGATATTTTCAGAGTGGCTTGTTTTGGGTGATGGTGGCTGCGCCGAATTTAGATAGCTTGATTCTATTTCTATGGTTGGGTCATTGGAATCAATTAGCAAGCCTAATATTTTTTGTGTGATTTCCGGAGCAAAAACATACGGATCGAAACTCTGGTAACCATTCTCTTTCAGATATTTACTTATCTTTTCATCCAGAGGCGCATATTTCATTGCCCAATCTGGGAAAGAAAGTGCTGAAATATATTTTTTTGAAATTAATTTAACATCTTTATGCCGTGGGTCGCTCTCAATTTTAGAAAATACTGCATTAATTGCGTCTTCATTACCTTCCAGACATTGAAAGAATGCGCCATCACCAAAATATAAAACACCGACAAGTCCATTTTTGCGATTATTGATTCTGGATTTCGCCAGTATTCTTACAACATTTGGCTCAATTTTGTTTATTGCATCAGTATTCTCAAAGGTCGATCGACTGATATAGATAATTTGAACAAGTTTTTGCATATCACCCCACGCACTATCTTTTTTATAAGAATAATTATTTTTTTAAAAGCAGATAATTGACAGTATGATTTACTAACTTGTTCAACTAAGTAATAAATAAATCTTAAAATTATGATAAAGGATGAGCATTTAAGTTAAATGTGAATAATAGGGGATAGACCACTATTTCAGTAATCTGAAGAGGTAAAAAAGCCACATAAAGTGAGCTGATTTAGATGGTGGCTGAGGCAGAATCTAACCGCCGATACATGGATTCTCGATTTTAAAAATCATCATTTATATATTGCTTCAGGCTCGCCTTCACTCACTAAAACTCGTTAGGGCGTGGCAAAGTTGTCACATTAGTTTTGGCAGCGATCGACCATTAGAGATCTGTCGATCTGCCTTAGCTAAGCCTTTAGTGACTAGGAACCTTTGTTTTTCAAGGTTCGTCAAAGTATGCATTTACAAATCTATTGACCAGTGGTGCTATCGTCAGAATCGAAATGAAAACAATGGGCCATGCCGTAACAAAACCTTTGGCCCATGCGGGTAAGAAGATTGCGAAGGATTCTGAGTGCAGGGAGATAATTACGCCGGACACGATGAATGCCGTGCAACAAGACATTATCAATGCAAACAGAATCTCTCTATAGCGATGTGGAATCTTAATGGTCATGAATTTTATTTATTATGATCAGTTTGCCAACACGATTTCTGTCATTTTTTGCGGATTGTCTACAAAGGCAAAATGCCCCGTGTTGGCAATGGTGGCAATTGTAGCTCCGCCAAGTTCTCTGGCAGTGCGCTGCCTTTCAGTAGGCGTTGACCAGTCGTTTTGGCCATATACCAGTGTTACTGGTGCCTTTACTTTTGCATAGTGAGATCTGGCTTCGCTCCATGATTTCCAGCCAGAGAAAGTGCTGCGTTCTACATATCGATAATCTTTACGTCGCCCCACCCGATCAAACTTTGCCAGCAGTTTCCATGGCATCCAGCTTTTATTGCTTAATCCACCCTTCATGATAATACCCAGGAAAATTATGTTTTCCATTGCGGCAACTATTGCGCCCACATAGGGAATCGCAAACTGGCCAATAACAAAATTTGCAAGAAAATTACCTCGTCGCACACCATCGCCATAACGCAGGTCGTAGTCATATGTATTAGATGAAATTACCCTCTTGACTCGGTCAGGCAATTGACTTGCCACGGTCAGCGCCAGTACGGCTCCGATCGATTCACCGACTAGGGTAACGTTGTTCAGATCCAATTTTTCAATAAATGCTATAACCGCACTGCGGAAATATGGTTCGTCATAATTGGCAGTGGTATCAATCGAGGCGTAGCCATGACCTGGCAGATCAATCGCATATACGGTGAAATGTTGTGCCAGTTGTGGAATAACTCCTTCAAAATAGTCAAGCTGTGTGCGTATGGTATGAAGCAAAATCAGTGGGTTACCTTTCCCTGTTTTTAGATAACGAATCGTCCTGTTACCGTCAATGTCGATTTCAGCAATCTGGCCGATTTTGGATAAGTCTTGCATTTGGTTTCTCCGTTCTGTGGATAGTTAAGGCTGCACAAGTGGTAGGTAGCGTCATCTTCAATTACCAAGGCAGTATGTCTGCCTCATGAAAGAAACCTCCGTTTGGACCACTTTCATCCAGTGTTGCTAAACGAACACTGGTTTTATAGCTATCTGCAACTTCCATCGGTGCGTGAGATCCGCCCAGTGCTGTTTTTACCCATCCCGGATGAGCTGAGTTCACTTTAATTGAGGTGTCGCGTAATTCGTGTGCCAGGTGAATCGTGTAGGCATTCAAGGCCGATTTGGATGCGTTATAAGCAAATGCCTTTGCAGGTTCAATGGGGGAGTTAGGCATACTGTGAAGTGTCTGAGAAGCTAAAATGCTGGACAGATTCACGATGCGCCCTGCTGGAGCCTTCTGGATAAGCGGTAGCAATGCCTGTGTAAGTGCAACCACTGAAAACAGGTTGGTCTGAAACGTTTCATGCAGTACTTGGGGGCTGACCGAACTGCTGTTGTTATTGCCAAAGAGCGGCTCAATGCATATGCCTGCGTTGTTCACCAAAATGTCCAGCTTGCCAAACTTTCGGTCGAGGTACTCGTAGACCAACTTTACAGTTTCTTGCGCATCAGCATCGTAAGTAATAGCTTCGCTCTGAATACCTAATGCTTGCAACTGCGAAGCTGCCTGTTGTCCTTTAGCTAGATCACGCACCCCCAAGACCACGGTGATGCCAAGCTCCCCCAGCCGTTTGGCGGTTTCATATCCGATTCCTCGGTTAGCGCCAGTAATAAATGCCACTTTGCCTTCATGTATTGCCATTATCTTCATCCTTAAATTATGGTTAAATGATTATTTATGTAACGAACGGTAAATAATAATAAGCGGCATTGAACGGGGAGTCAACTATTTTCTTACCATACGGTATAATATTAATATTAATGAAAGGTGATTAAAGTTATGAGCACAACACAAACAAAGAAACCACGTGGGCGTCCAAGCGCTTTTGACTATGAAGAGGCACTTGAGAAGGCACTCAGGGTATTTTGGACGCGAGGGTATGAGGGGGCGTCGATGGCTGAACTTTCAGAAACCATGGGCATCAATCGTCCGAGTATTTATGCCGCTTATGGCAACAAGGAAGAATTATTCAGTAAAGCTTTAACCAGATATATGGCCGGACCGGTGGCTTATGTGGCAGAAGCCATGCAGCAACCTACAGCAAAGCAGGCAGCTGAGAGGTTTCTAACCAGATCGGCAGAATTTTTGTCTAATAAGCATCATCCACGCGGATGCATGATTGCGATAGGCTCTTTATTTGCTGGTGAAGGATCAGAGCAGGTACAACACCAGTTGGTTGCCTATAGGCAAGGTTATGAGCATTTGCTCAGTGAACGATTCGCTTTAGCAAAGTCGCAAAACGATCTACCGCAAAACGTTAATGCTGTTGTATTAGCAAAGTATATCGCCACAGTTCATCAGGGAATGTCTGTTCAGGCAACGAGTGGTGCAACTGAAGAGGAATTGCTGGCGGTTGTTCAGCTGGCACTTAATAACTGGCCTGCAGAAAATTGATTTCCAGGCTGATTGGCTGCTTCGGCCCGTTTTTTGGCGGCTTGGATATTCCTGATGAACTTCCGCTATGGGGATTTAGCTGTCAGCAAGTGAAATTAAGTGAGCGTCTCTAGTGCGTCACAGTCATTTTTGTCACGTAGAACATTTTATTAATGTCATGCGGTCAGTAGGGGTCGTTTGATAATCATGGGCGAACGCAGATGAAGTGGGACAAAGCGAGCAGCCATAGTCGATTCAAACTGAACATCCAAACGCATCCTGCGATTTAAGGTTAGAGATTTTTTCTAAGAATGTTATAGTTTCTAGGCTAGCTTTAATCATATTACTTCACGAACTCAAGTTGTGCCGCCATTAGAGCAGGCTCAGACAGGTAGCTTATGAATTCTATTGATATTTTTCCATGGAATGAAGGTTTCAGTACTGGCGTCTCGATCATTGATGATCAACACAAACAGCTAATTCAGTTATTGAATTTACTCGCTAGCCATGTTGCCTATAAAACTGACATCCCTGCTTTAAATAACATTTTTGATCAGCTGGCAGATTACGCTATTTATCACTTTAAAACTGAAGAAGCTATATGGCACAAGTACTTTCCGGAAGATTCTTTGGAAACAAATCACAAAGACATTCATAGCAGCTTTATATCTACGGTTACGAGCTTAAAAAACAACGAAAACTCTGAGCCTATCAATATTGTCATCGAAAAGCTTCTTTCTTTTTTAACTAGTTGGCTAGCGACCCATATTCTTGAAACTGATAGGTTTATGGCACTTACAGTGCTTGCATTGCAATCTGGAATGTCGATGGAGTCAGCAAAAAAACAGGCCTCAGATCGAATGGGCGGGGCGATGCGGACGTTGATAGATATTGTCCTGTCAACATATGGCAACCATGTTGCCAATACATTGCATTTGATGCGCGAGATTAAAGACCATCAAAAAGCCGAGGATGACTTAATACAAGCTCTGAAAGAGCAAAAAGAAAGTGCAACGCGTGTTCAGTCATTAATGGATTCAGCGTTAGATGCCGTAGTAAGTATGGATGAGACTGGTAAAGTCATCGCTTGGAATCCCCAAGCTGAAGTTATTTTTGGGTATTCGCGGGAGGAGTCTCTTGGAAGAGATGTTGCTGACCTCATTGTGCCTCCCGTACACCGTGAGGCGCACCGGCAGGGTATGGCACGATTCATTTCCACTAACTCTCCATCCATCCTAGGCAGGCGTATCGAAATCACTGGTATGCGCTCAGACGGAACCGAGTTTCCGGTTGAATTAACCATTTCAGGTTTGCTACAAAATAACAAACATGTTTTTAATGCCTACATTCGAGATATTACTGATCGAAAGAAACATGAAGAAGCTATCTACGACCTGGCATTTTTTGATCCGCTGACGCATTTACCAAATAGGCGTTTAATGCTTGATCGGTTAGAGCAAAAGCTACGTTCCAGCGATCGTCTGAATCTCAGTAGCGCTATATTCTTCATTACTATTAACGACTTCAAAATTCTGAACACTACTCAAGGGCATGATGCTGCTGATTTATTGTTAATCGAAATTGCCAGACGTTTGCAATCTAATTTATATAAGAATGACACTGTTGCTAGCCTCGGAGGTGCTGAATTTGCGGTATTGCTGGATTTGCTCAACAAAGAAATAGATATCGTTGCAAACCTGGCTACAAAGGTGGCAGAAAAGCTATTAACGGCAATTGGGCAGCCACTCAAACTGCAAGGCAATGACTATCATTGCTCAGCCAGTATTGGCATCACTTTATTTAATAGTAATGCCATCGCTTCAGATGAGTTGCTAAAGCATGCCGAGGCAGCCATGCAACAGGCAGAACAGCAAGGTCGCAATTCGATTAAGTTTTATGACCCTGAGACACAAGCCGCTTTAGAAGCGAGGGCTAAATTAGAGACGTTGTTGCGTAAAGCTATTCCTGATGAATTACAGCTTTATTATCAAATGCAAGTAAATCGAACTGGTTTAATTAATTGCGCCGAGGTTCTTGTCAGGTGGGTACATCCCAAGAATGGCATTATAAGCCCGGCAAACTTTATCCCCCTTGCAGAAGAAACTGGATTAATTTTACCAATAGGCCTGTGGGTTCTTGAGACAGCTTGTAAGCAATTAAAAAATTGGGAGCATATAGAGAATGCCAGGCATCTAAGCCTGGCAGTTAATGTTAGCGCTAAACAATTTCATCAACCAGATTTTGTAGAGCAGGTGCTAAAGATATTTAAAAGTACTGAGGTTGATCCAAGTAAACTCAAGTTGGAACTCACTGAAAGCCTTTTAATTAACAATGTAGAAGACATCATACTTAAGATGACAATATTGGGAACCAAAGGGGTGAAGTTCTCCTTAGACGATTTTGGAACCGGATTTTCCTCTCTTTCTTATTTAAAACGATTACCATTAAATCAGCTGAAGATTGACCAGTCATTTGTACGTGACGCTCTGATTGATCCAAATGATGCAGCTATCGTTCGTACGATAATTGCGTTAGGGCAAAGTATGGGGTTGGATGTTATTGCTGAGGGTGTTGAAACTGAAGATCAGCGAAATTTTCTTGAAATTCATGGGTGTAATCAATTTCAAGGTTATCTGTTTAGCAAGCCAGTGCCATTACATGAATTTGAAGCTTTATTAGACATTAAGTTAGATCAATTGTAATTACTAACGGCAGTGCTTCTAAGCGGATAAAGCAGTAATTGCAGGCGCTAGAATTTTAAACTTTAAGAATACGCTTGTTAATCAATAAATTGTCTCGAATCTACTCGTCATAACTCGCTGAAACGTGACCAGTTTGTCACGTTATCTCGTGCTGCTCATTCCATATTTGATATTAAATGAATGATATGATTGAGCTATCAAGCTAATAATAACAACTTTTTTACACTAAAAAATGCCTACAATTATCAAGCCTTATGGACGGTCACCCAGTGATGGATGGGAGTGGGATGGAAAAGTTATCAAGCCTTATGGGCGTCCACCTACTGATGGTTGGGAATGGGATGGGCAAATTTTAAAACCTTATGGGCGCTCTCCTAATAATGGATGGGAGTGGGACGGGAAAGCTTTAAAACCTTATGGGCGCTCTCCTGCTGATGGTTGGGATTGGGATGGAAAATTTTTAAAGCCTTATGGACGGTCTCCCAGTGATGGCTGGGAATGGGACGGAAGAATTTTTAAGCCTTACGGACGTTCTTTCAGTGATGGATGGGAGGTCGAAGGAGCTGCTCCAATTTTCATTCTTGCTTTGTCATGTAAATTACTGGCTAATCAACCATCAATTATCAAAGCGAGTCTGGATAAAAATGTCAGGCGTGCAGATAATAAAAATCTAAAATCAAATTATAAAAAAATGTCTCCCGCAGAAGAGTTAGGCGCCAGGCTTGCTGATTGCTTTATAGATTTGATTGAAAAGTTAATTTTAAAACTCATCAATTATTTTAAAAAATAGGTATGTTTGAAACTAATAAGCATTTGCATAAAGAATACTTGGATATATTGCAGCTTAGTCAGGAGTTTCGTGATATTTGGCAATCAAAGCACTTAGGGTTTTCTGGTTTATTTCTTGCCGGAGTGCTTGAAGACTATGTGAGTTCGCCTGTAAAGATAATGGTTGTTGGTCGAGAAACAAAAGGGTGGGGGAAGCAGTTCGATAATAGTTACACGCTTACCGAGTACATTGATGTTCAGATGCAGAAAGCACAAGACTATCTAAAGAATAGAAAAGATAAATTAAGGGGCGAGAGAGGCAGTAGCTTTCATAACTTTATTCGTGAGCTTACAAAGCAAAGAGATCAGAGTTCAGTAGTTTGGGCCAACTTGCACTGCTATTCGTGGGAGCATAACAGGACTGATAAATCACCGCTTTCAAGTCAAGTAGATATTCTTTCTCATCAGCTTTTAAATGCCCAAATTGAGATTCTCCAACCTCATTACCTCATCTTTGCTCATGGAGTTGCAAAGCATTCTGTTGAATTACGTCGAAGAATATTTCCGATTGCTAAATGTGAAACAGTAGAAGACCAAATCTTTAAAGAAGTCAGCGATAATCAGCTTTGGAATTTTGAGTATCAGTGGTCACCAAATTACAGAATTAAATGTTTCCGGATTCAGCATCCCTCTTCATTTTCCCAATCGTCTAAGCTGGCGAGAAATAGTTTGATAAGCTACTTTAATCAATTACAAGAGTCAGTCACTCCCTGAAGTAATAGGGGGGCATACCACGACTTCCGTAATCTGCAGACGTAAAAAAGCCCACTAAAAAGTGAGCTTAATTTGATGGTGGCCGCGGAGAATCGAATTGCTGATACATGGATTCTCAACTTTAAAATCATCATTTGTTTCAGGCCCATCTTCACTCGTTAAGCACAGAAACATGACAAAATTGTCACGTTTCTGTGCTTAACCTAGTTTGAGAAATATTTTAAACTAGGTTGTAAACCGGCTACAAAATTGGTGGTGATTCAGATTGGTTCCGTAACAATTCTAATAAATTGATTTTTAATGAGTTTGCAACTAATGCATTTTCCATTCCCATATTAGGCTCTTTTTATCTGGTTTTTAGTGAGCCACGTACCTAGTCGTTATCGAGCGCCGCTGTGGCTTTGGGCTTGCCAAAGTCATAGCGAACGCCTACCCAGCCTGCGCGCGGCGCACCCGGAGACTGGAACTGTTCGGCTTGCCATCCGCCAGGATCTGTATTCAGACTTCTGTCTGCTGTATTAAACGCGTTAGTGCCAAGAATGCCCATCGTAGAGTAATCTTTATCTGCCAGGTTGATTAACTTCATGAACGCTGTCCAGTTCTCATGAAACTTCCAGTTGGCGTCCATGTTAAGAATAGTATAGCCAGCAACCTTGCCATTAGGATCTTTATTATTTTCGTCGCCACGTGCGTATATATTGGCGCTCGATATCACATTGAGGCCCACATTCAGATTTGGCGTGAAGTCATAGGCAAGGCGTACTTTGAGAGAGTGTTTAGGAATGTTTGGCAGATAGTCCCCGCGTTTTGCAGTGTAATTGCCATCATTTGCCTGCGCTTCTGCTGACATGTTGTTTTCATTATGGAAAGTTATACTGTCCTGATAAGTGGCGCGCAGATACTGATAGTTGGCTGTAATCTGAAATTTATCGAAATTACCGCCAAATCCCAGCTCGAGGCCTTGACGCTGCGTTTTGCCTACGTTATCAAAATATCCCAGATTAAAACTATTGCCACTGCTGATAAATTGAATATCATCATTCAGATTTGTTTGAAACACGGTGGCATTCCAACGCATGTTGGGGCTGATCAAACCACGTACACCAGCTTCAAATGTTTTGGAAACGACTGGTTTAAGCACCGGGTCTGCCAGAAAATCTGTTGGTAAGCGACATGGGGTAAGTGGGTCTGCACAGCTTAACTCGATAGGAGATGGTGCGCGCATGCCTTCGTTGTAGCTGCCATAAAAGCCCAAGGCAGGACTGATATTGTAATTCAAGCCCACTGCAGGGTTAAATCGGTTAAACGTGTGTGTGATATGGTCTGCATCACCTGAAACATATTTCCCGGTGTTAGGGTCCGCTTCCATCTTGTCCTTGATGTTGACGCGCACATAGTTATAGCGGCCAGCTAAGGTCACATGCAGCTTGTCGGTCACAGAAAAAATATCCGTAGCGTATAAACCGAAGTATTGATTCTTGGTGCGAATATCCGTTTCTCTCTGAAATGCATCGGTTGCTACCGCACCGCGATTAGGTGTGAATTCTGTAGGCTGCTCATCAGCCTTGTAGCTGCTATTGCCCAGATCTGCACTTAAGCCAGCGGTAAACTGGTTTTTGTGTTTCATCACATCACCCAGAAATGAATATTGCGCGGTAAGACCATAACCCAGCTGACTGGTGCTGGATTTCTCGTTAAAGCCCTGGTTGGCAATATCGACAGACTCCGGCAAGCTCTGATCACACTGCGCACCAATACCCTGATCGGCAAGGCTGGCGTTGAAGCAGTCATTGGTGTTACTTGCAAAATTGGTGATGCGGCTGTTACGCACATAGATGTTACCGGCAATCAGGTGATCATCACTGAGGAAATGACTACCCTTTAAATTAATCATCTGCATACGATTGCCGATCGTATCTGGATAGGTGTAAGCCTGTTCGGGTTTATTCAGCCAGCTTTTCGGAAGTGCCTGTACACCATTCAGATTGTTATGCGCCAGTGTGATACTGAGATCAAGATCGGTAGTTTCATTTTGCCAGCCGATTTTTCCGAACAGTTGATTCACCTCGCTGGAAGATGAATCGCGCCAGCCGTCCTCTTTGGCGTAATTGCCGGTGATGAAATAATCGACATTGCCGTCTACGCCGCCATAGCTTGCATTAAAATTACGACGTCCCCATGATCCGCCAGACATTTCTGCTGACAGGCCAGGATTGCTGGCACCGCTTTTGGTATTTACCGATAAAGCGCCACCAAGCGTATTGAGGCCAAAAACAGGATTGGAGCCCGGCATCAGGTTAATGCTGGAAATCGCACTCTGTGGAATCAAACCCCAGTTAACGGTATCGCCAAACGGCTCGTTGATACGCACGCCATCCTGAAATACAGACAGGCCCTGTGGCGCGCCAGCAAGCGGAGAAGCGGTAAAACCGCGGAAATTCACATCGGCCATGTAAGGGTTGCTCTGCCCCTCAGTAATGGTGACTCCGCCGAGGTTGTTGTTGATGTAGTCAGATAATTCTAACGTATGCTGTTGCGCGATATCCTTGGCTTTTACTGACTGTACGTTGGCGGGCACCTGGTCAAGTGCAACGCCCACACCTGGCAGTGGTGTGGTTGATACCACTTCAACCTTTCCAAGCTCAATCGCCTCCGCCCTGTTTTCTGCAAATACCTGTTGTGGCGCTGCGCAGGCAGCAATGATTGCAGCCACTATGACTTTTGGTTGCATTGTTGTTCTCATGATTCCCTTTTGCTTAGACGATTTCACTTTTTGCATTTAACTGTAGCAGTTTACAAGACATTACAATTTGTAACAATTTAAATTGAATCTAGAATGCTCATCAAAGGCTGCAATAACTTAGTTTTAAATACCCGTTTCCTAGAGTATTTCAGTTGTTGGGTTTGGGTTGAGAGTGAGGGTGCCCAAGATTTTGGGTAATCTACAGACGTAAAAAAAGCCCACTTAAAGTGAGCTTAATTTAGATGGTGGCCGGGGGCAGAATCGAACTGCCGACACGCGGATTTTCAACTTTAAAAATCATCATTTATATATTGTTTTAGGCCAGCCTTCACTCGCTTGCACTTGTCAGAACGTGACAAAATTGTCACGTTTTTATGTTAGTGGCAGTTTGCTACATGAGTACAGTTAATAAAACTGTACCGTAAGTGATTGAATGCTTATGCTGCAACTGTTAGCGATTCATGTTTGAGTTATCGAAGATAAGCAGATTTAGAATTCTGTTGTAAGTCTGAGTATGACTTCATTGCTTGTTTTAAAGCCATATTCAGCACTGGAATCATGACTATAGCGCAACTGCCATTGGTCTCTGTCAGGCGTTAAGTAGAGAACGCCAAGACTAAGACGGGTATTCTCAGGCGCGTTGTTCAGGTCTTTCCCGTCGATTGAAGTTGCCCCGCCGCGATTGATCTGTGCGCCAGTTAGCAGTTGAAAGTCCGGTGTGATTCTGTAGCGCATGTAACCGGTCAGCGCATAGGATATCTCCTGTTCCAACCGGTGATGTCTGAGGTAATCATTATTGTCACCATACCATGCAATTTCAGGAGACAGATCGATGACCAGGCGATCACCGACAGGAAACATCAGCCCACCGCTGAGAATCCATTTCCACCGGTTTTCGCCTGTGTTCAATATCTGCGCTTCATCATAATGTCCAGTAGGCAGGGCGGCAAATAAACTGACAGCGCCATACTGCCGCTTTTCAAAATCACGAAGGAACCAGAAAGAACCTCCTAGCCGCAGGTCTGTCATGCCTTTGGTTTCATCGCCAATGGCACGAGATAGCGCGTTAGGGCCTGAACTGCTGTTCACCCATGTCATCACCGCGACCGGTGCAAAAGTGTAGTGTTCACCCACATTCATGTGGTAGCTTAAACGCACAGCGGCCAGGTCACTATCAATTCTGCCATTAAATAGTTTGTGACCATTGACGTAAGGACCTTGCTGCTCGCGGTGTCCTAAGTAAAAGGTGGTGTTGAGTGTGCCGTCTTTCAGCGCAATATAATCGGTGGGGAATACATCGTTGACCGCTGCGCTGGCAGGCATGCTGATCAGAAAAAATGCACTAATGCAAAAAATGAAATGATTGTAAATCATAAGCTTGGATACTATGTTTTTTATTCCATCCCATAATAAACTATACTTCGGTAGCAAGGTGTTTAGTTTTCAGGTGATCTCTCGTTTTTTCATGGCATTGAAGTGGCCAACTGTAAATTGCGGATTAATCAAATTCAATTTTTAAAACATATTTGAAAGTGTATGCAAGCACACATTCCAACCCTGTTTCTGGTCATTATCACGGTGAGTTTTATACTGGCGGCTGTGATTGCCGTTGCTGGTTATCGCAAAAAACCTGAATTGATGCTTTGGGCAAGCAGTCTTGTTCTGCATGGACTGGCGTTTATGCTGTTTAGCCTGCGCGGCGAAATCAGCAATTTTCTGAGCATTGTCATTGCCAATATCTTTATATCTGCAATTTTTGCGATTATTGCAGAGGGATTTTTCTTTTTTCTGAAGCGTCGACCGCCACGGTTTTTAATATGGAGCCCGCTTGTAGTCACAGCCATTGCCTTTACCTACTGGATTGATCACATAACACCGAGATTTATCTTATCTGGTTTTGTTTATGGTGCGCAATGCATCTTGCTGGTTTATTTTGTCATCCGCTATCGATATCAGCTGGCTGGACGTGGCAAGTATATTTTTGCAGCCAGCGCGTTTATAGAAGCTGTAGTGCTTTCTTCAAGGGGAATTCTGGTCGCCAACGGACATTTAATACCGGGTCTTGCAACAACCGATTCCCTGAACACTATTACCTTTCTGACTAGTATTATTTGCCTGATTCTGCTGGTAATAGGCCTGCTTCTGATGACATGGGAGCGTGATCAGCAAACACTGGTACAGCGGGAGGCCGAATTAAAAGTCGCGATTGAAACTACCGAGCAAGAACGCAGGCAGCTTGAAGTTACATTTAAAACCGCCAATGACGGTATTTATATCATTGATGAAAATGGATTGCTTGTCGATGCCAATGACGCGTTTCTTGACATGCATGGATTTGATAAAAGCATGATTGGCCACCTGCATGTTCTGGACTGGGATGCACAGCAACACGATGAAGCGTTGCACTCCTATATGCAAAAGATTTTCAAGAGCAAACACAAGTTAATATTTGAAACAGTACACCGTCATTACAACGGCAAAAATCTGTATATTGAAGTGAGCGCAAACACCTTGATTCTTAATAATAAGCACTATATCTATTGTGCTGCCAGAGATATTACAGATCGCAAGAAGCTGCAGGCCCAGCTTACAACACAAGCGCACTCTGATTACCTGACGGGGCTGAACAATCGACGATATTTTGTCGAACTTTCTGAAAAAGAACTGGAGCGCGTGAGACGTTATAACAAGCCTTTATCTTTACTGATGCTGGATATTGATAACTTCAAACATGTGAACGATACCTACGGACATAGCATCGGAGATGTTGTGCTTAAAAGGCTTGCCGAGATTTGCATGAACATAGTGCGGGGAATTGATATCGCTGGCAGGTTGGGAGGCGAAGAGTTTGGAATTGTGCTGCCGGAAACAAAAATCGATGATGCCATGGAAGTGGCAGAGCGCTTAAGAAAGGCGATCGAGGTTGAAAAGATAGAAATTGATCAACAAACAGCTTTTAATTTCACGATCTCCATTGGTGTTGCAAGTCTGACCGGCAGCCATAACAGCCTTGATGATCTGATGGTTTCTGCGGATAACGCTCTCTATGCTGCGAAAGCCTCTGGTAAGAATCAGGTAGTCAAAAGCTAGAAATGGGTCGGTGAGTCACATAAGATGTTTGATTTGTCATGATCCTTATTCATTCCCACACGAAATCAAGTATAGGGGACAGGCCACGATTTCTGTAATCTACAGGCGTAAAAAAAGCCCACTAAAATGTGAGCTTAATTTAATGGTGGCCAGAGGCAGACTCGAACTGCCGACATGCGGATTTTAAATTCTTCAGGTTATTGTATTTAAACAGTATTCTAAATTGTGTGTAATCCTCTGGCCAATCTGGTGTACTAAATTTTTAAGTCATAAAAGCCCTGAAATCCGTTTAGGATCAAGAAGTCGTATTTTTTCCATGTGCGATGAAAGTGTGCAAAATGTCACATGCAAAACCATGGAGTCCTCTGGAAAACCAGTTCAAATGATTCAAACGGTATGATTTATAGGAAGCTTGCAGAGCAGGAGTAGACGAGAAAATTCAGCCTAATTTTTTAGTTTAATGTCAACTTCCCAAAATTCCTACCATAAATTGACCGACCCCAACTGTACGCAGGAAAGCTTGAGTTAAGCTGCCCCAAGCATTCTAAATGCATTTAGCTATGTTCGACAGCAATAAAATAAATGCTTGCATTTAATTAGCTAGCTAACTATAATGCTCCTAATCAAGTTAATGCAGATAGCGACACAAATTTCATGTCGCTGTAAAAGCTTTTTAATTTTTATAACCTGATGCAAAGAAAGGAATCTTATGCAATCTTTAATCAAAACCACCATTGCCACAATCGCCTTTAGTTTGATGACTGCCAGCAGTGCGTTTGCCGGAGGAGCTGATGCAAAAGCTACGATTGAA
>Ga0208508_1000092_pt1 | contig 24826 bp, 24 predicted proteins | sample LakWasMeta1_LOW4_2_FD_183853 | JGI IMG/M metagenome (GOLD analysis project Ga0208508, IMG submission 183853) | Freshwater sediment methanotrophic microbial communities from Lake Washington under simulated oxygen tension - Sediment Metagenome... | ecosystem: Environmental > Aquatic > Freshwater >...
TTGCCTTCAGCAATCAGGTCTTCTTTAGTCCATTCTTTGTCTGAACCCGCAGCAGCCTTGGTCATTTCTTCTTTTTTGGCAGCCACCCAGGTTTTATACTCTGCTGCCGGCAGGGCATCTACTACTACCGGCATATAGCCGTGGCCTTTGCCGCACAGTTCTTTACATTGGCCGCGGTAAGTGCCGGCTTTTTCTACCTGTACCCATGTTTCACGGATGAAGCCAGGCACTGCAACACGTGAAGAGCCGAATTGCGGTACCCACCAGTTGTGCAGTACGTCTGATGATGTCATCAGGATGCGAACTTTAGCGCCTACAGGTAAAACCAGACGATTATCAACGTCCAGCAGGTATGGTTTTGCAGGGTCGTTTACCGGTGGCACTTTGCCTTCGACCTGGTCTTGCGGTGTTGACAGATTGCTCACGAATTTGATGCCTTTAGCATCTTCAAGGCCGGCCTGGGCACCTTTGTCGGTGTTGCCCATGTATTCGTACTGCCAGCGCCATTGTGAGCCGGTCACTTTAATGACCATGTCAGATTCGTTGCGGGTGTCTTCCATCATCACTACGCTGTGATAAGCCGGAATGCCCATGATCACAAAGTCGATCAGCAACAGTATTGCAAATGGAATCAGCGTCCAGATGATTTCTGAGGCGGTTGAAGGTGCTTTGTCTGCTACAGCTTTATGGCCTGCACTTTTGCGGTGTTTGATTAATGAATAGATCATGATGCCAAGCACTACGATAAAGATCGCAGCAACAATCACCATGAATTTATTGTGTACGTGCAGTGTATCGAGCGCCATTGGCGTCACTGGCTCTGGAAAATTCCAGCTGTATCCAGCAAACACCTGCGGTGACGTGAGTAAAAACAGCAGACAGAAACTGAACTTCTTCATTGCTTGCTTTAACATACCTTCTCCCAAAACAAAAACTATTAGACGGTTTTTAATTGTTGTTTAAGTAGTTTGGCAATCGCTATTCGCTGCTCTTTATCCATAAAGCGCGTGCCAAACTCTACTTCTTTACCATGAGAGCCAATGAAAATGCCGCATGTTCCGTCAAAGGTATCGCGCAGAGTGACTCTTGCCCAATAACGTTGAAAGGTGAATTTCTCCGAATTCTTACAGCGATGCTTTTCTATGACTACATCATTACCTACTAAGGTCACACTTTCGTAGTCTCCGTAATGGAGATAAACATGATGCAACGCACAGGCAAAAGCTAAAATCTCGAACCCCGCAAAAGGCAATACAAGCCAGGCGCCTGTTGATGCAACACCCAGTGAGACAGTTGCAGTAATTGCGACAATGCTCAAGAAAAGCCACACCAAGCCTTTGGGCGAAAGTGAATTATTCGGCTTTGCTATGATTACGTTGCCATCAGCACTTGAAACTGTCATTCATCACCTGTGGGTATTCAACGATGACTTGCTTACACTTTTTTCAGATGCGTCAATTTGACGCATGTCAGAAAGTAGCATAAAAAAATGCGTGCCTCAAGTAATTTGTTACAAATTTGAAACAATCTGAAATTTTTTGAATAAACTTATTAACAATTAAACTCGAAGGCTGGTGCGCCTCGCGTAAGTGTTTGACACCCCTGGGAAAATTATTTCAGGGGTGTTGGAGAGAGCTGCTTAAACAGGAGGATTTTGTTGCGGAAGGGGGCGGGGATGGCAGTTCAACTGATGATTAATCATCTTCAAGGATGCGTTTTCCTTCGTCTTCAATGTCTTCAAACTGGCCGCGGTAAACCGCCCACCAGAGGCCTGCGAGTACAATCAGGCCCATGATGACTGAAAGCGGAATAAGTATAAATAAGATTTCCATGAGTTAGTGCCTTGTCTGTGTTTGTACTGTTTTTGAAACCGGGGTTGAAAATTGCGTCAAGCGCAATGCGTTAATCACCACAATGAGTGAGCTGACCGCCATGCCCAGGCCGGCAAGCCAGGCTGAGAGTATTCCAAAGAAAGCGAGCGGAATACTGATCAGGTTATACACGATTGCCCAGGCAATGTTCTGTTTGATGATTTTCATCGTGAGCTGCGCATGGCGTATCAGCGGCGGTATCTGGCTGATGTCGCCATTTAAAAAGATATAGTCGGCATGGGCGAGCGTCAGCGGTACACCTTTGCCCATGGCAATAGATACATGGGCGCTAGCGAGTATCGGGCCATCATTCAGGCCGTCACCTACCATTAAAACTTTACTACCTTGCTGTTTGAGTGCCTGCAGGCGTAAAAGTTTATCTTCGGGGCTGCATCCGGCCTGATACTGGCTGATGCCGATGGATTCTGCGGTTTTTTCTACCGCATCAGAGCGGTCACCGGATAACAGCTCGATATGTATGCCGGCGTCTTTTAACTGCTGTATGGTTTGCGCCGCCAGGTGCTTGACGGCTTCTTGCAGCGTGAAAGTCGCCAGCCAGCCGTTTTGGTCTGCCAGATGCACTTGCTGTGCGTGTTCATTTGACTGCTGTACGCCACAGAACTGAGCGGAGCCCAGTTTTAGTTCTGTGCCGATTAGATTCGGGACATCAAATGCCTCGTTTGCGGCAAAACTTTTGATGCTGGCGCTGATGCCGGCGCCTATGGTTTCCTGAATGTTATCCAGTTCAAGCGCCGGCGGTGTTTGCTGCCGGGCTTGGTAAGCATTCAATATGGCGCGTGAAACCGGGTGAAACGAATGGCGCGCAACCGCGGCAGCCAGTGCCAGTGCGGTTGATTCGGTTAAGCCTGCTTTATGCTGGATTGCTTTGATTTCGATATGGTCTTCAGTCAGTGTGCCGGTTTTGTCAAAAATAATGGTATCAATGTCTGCGATGTTTTCAATCGCCTGCAGGCGTTTGATGAGGATGCCACGTTTTACAAATGCACTGGCGCTGGAAAGCATGGCGGCAGGGGTGGCCAGGGAGAGTGCACAAGGGCAGGTAACGATGAGTACGGCAGCAGCCGTCATCAGCGCACGCCCGCGGTCAACATCCCACAGCAGTGCAGCAGCAACAGCGGCGCTTGCAATCACAAACAGCAGGAATGGGCGTGCAACACGGTCTGCCAGTTTTGAAAGCCTGGGTTTTTCAATCGCGGCCTGATTGATCAGGTTAACAATCTGGCCGTATTTGGTCGATGCGCCGGTCGCTTCAAGTATGATAGTTACCGGCTGGCGCAGGTTGTAACTGCCGGCAATCACGTCATCATTATGGTTCTTATGTATTGGTGTTGATTCACCTGTTAGCAGGGATTCATCAACACTGGTGCTGCCGGAAATCAGCTTGCCGTCACCGGGAAAAGCTTCACCCAGGTTAACGCGTACTACATCACCGATTTTGAGTTTTGTGTTAAGTACGCGGGTAAAGGTGCCATCGGCATTCTGGCGCTCTGTGTTTTCAGGAATGCGGCTCACCAGAACTTCCAGCGCACCCAGGGTCTTGCGGTGCAGCTTGACTTCAATCAGGCGTGCAGAAAGCAGAAAGAACACGAACATGGTCAGCGAATCAAAGTAAACGGTATGCCCCCACCAGCTGTTCGGCTCAAAAGTGGCGGCCGAGCTTACTACAAAGGTAATCACAATGCCGATGGCAACTGGTAAATCCATGCTGATCTGTTTCATTTTCAGGTCGCGCAGTGCATTGCTGAAAAAAGAACTGCTGGAGAACAGCAGTACCGGCAAGCTCAGCAGCCATGACGCCCAGTTGAGCAGGTGCAGAATATCGGTTGAGATTTCGCCTTGTTCGGTGAAATAAGTCGGGCTCGCATACATCATCACCTGCATCATGCAGAACCCTGCCACCATCCAGCGCCAGAAAGCTGCGCGCTGCCTTTTGATGACTTCTACATCGTTCTCGTGCTGCGTGGCCGGGCTGGCGCTGTAGCCTAAGGCCTGCACCGTACTCAGGATTTTAGACGGCCTTGTGACGTCGGGTGACCATACCACTACCGCACGTTTTTTTGACATGCTGACGCGCGCACTGACAACGCCGGGTGAAGACTGCAGGCCTTGCTCGATGATGCCAGAACAGGCAGCACAGCGTAATCCGTCCAGCAGCAGGTTTGACTGCACCAGCGGCTGGCTGGCATCTCCTTCAACAGGCTCGCTGAATTCCTGCCATTGCTCTTCTGTATCCAGAATCGTCCACGCGGGGTTGGGCACTGCTTCTTCAGCAATCAAATTAGTTGTTAGCAAGAACTCACTCCGTACAGTATTCAGGTGATGGTGAGGGGTAAAATGGTTAATAGTTTACAAGGCTATATATAAGGTGAATTATATATTGAAAAGCAGTTAATCAGCCCCATAGTAGACCTAAGTAATTATTATGAAGCGCAGATTTGTTCGAAAATTAGTCAGTGCTTCTATTGGTAAATTTTATAAATTGGAGTCAATATGCGCTTTGATAAATTAACGACTAAATTCCAGCAGGCAATCAGTGATGCACAGAGCATCGCATTAGGTGCGGACAATACCGCGATTGAGCCGCAGCATTTGCTGCAGGCTTTACTGAACCAGGAAGATGGCGGTACGACATCGCTGCTGGCACGTGCCGGCGTACAGCTTAACCAGCTTAAAACCGGCCTCAATGCTGCAATTGCCAATCTGCCGAAATCATCTGATGCCAGTGGTGAGGTGGCGATTTCGCGCGACTTGAACAACCTGCTTAACGTCACCGACAAACTCTCGCAAAAACGCGGCGATGCTTACATCGCCAGCGAGATGTTCCTGTTGGCCTTGGCTGATGATAAAGGCGAGGCGGCTAAACTGTTGAAACAGAATGGCTTGACCAAGGCTGCGCTGGAAGCGGCGATTCAGGCTGTGCGCGGCAACGAAAGCGTAGATAGCCAGGAAGCTGAAGGCCAGCGTGAATCGCTCAAGAAATATACGCTAGATCTGACCGAGCGGGCGCGCTTGGGCAAGCTGGACCCGGTTATCGGCCGTGACGATGAAATCCGCCGTGCGATACAGGTATTGCAGCGCCGCACTAAAAACAACCCGGTGCTGATTGGTGAACCGGGCGTTGGTAAAACCGCGATTGTAGAAGGCCTGGCACAGCGTATTGTGAACGGCGAAGTGCCTGATTCACTGAAAAATAAAAAAGTGTTGTCATTGGATATGGCAGCATTACTGGCGGGCGCCAAGTATCGCGGTGAATTTGAAGAGCGCCTGAAATCTGTACTGAAAGAACTGGCGCAGGATGAAGGCCAGACCATACTCTTTATTGATGAAATCCATACCATGGTCGGTGCCGGCAAGGCAGAAGGTGCAATGGATGCCGGCAATATGCTGAAACCTGCCCTGGCGCGCGGTGAGCTGCACTGCGTAGGTGCGACCACCCTGGATGAATACCGCAAATATATTGAAAAAGATGCCGCGCTGGAGCGCCGCTTCCAGAAGGTGTTGGTGGATGAGCCCAGCGTGGAGGCCACGATTGCCATTCTACGCGGCTTGCAGGAGAAATATGAGTTGCACCATGGGGTAGAGATTACCGACCCGGCGATTGTCGCCGCGGCTGAATTGAGCCACCGCTATATCACAGACCGTTTCTTGCCAGATAAAGCGATTGACCTGATTGATGAGGCGGCAAGCCGCATCAAGATGGAGATTGATTCCAAGCCGGAAGTGATGGATAAGCTGGATCGCCGTTTGATTCAATTGAAGATTGAACGTGAAGCGGTGCGCCGTGAAAAAGACGAAGGCAGTAAAAAACGCTTTGAGCTGATTGAAGAAGAAATCGCCAAGCTGGAAAAAGAGTACGCAGATCTGGAAGAAATCTGGAAAGCGGAAAAAGCCCAGGTGCAGGGATCAGCCCACATCAAAGAAGCGATTGATAAAATCAAATTCGAGATGGAAGAAGCCACGCGCAAAGGTGAATGGCAGAAAGTCTCTGAGCTGCAATACGGCAAACTGCCAGCTTTGGAGGCTCAGTTGAAGCAGGCTTCGCATGCTGAAGCCACCACTACGCAGAGCAAAAACAGAATGCTGCGCACCGAAGTTGGTGCCGATGAGATTGCCGAAGTAGTAAGCCGTGCGACGGGTATCCCTGTCAGCAAAATGATGACAGGCGAACGCGAGAAACTGCTCACGATGGAAGATAAGCTGCACGAGCGCGTAGTCGGCCAGGATGAAGCGGTAAGATTGGTTTCAGATGCGATTCGCCGTTCACGTTCCGGCTTGGGTGACCCGAACCGCCCTTACGGCAGCTTTTTGTTCCTGGGCCCGACTGGTGTGGGTAAAACCGAGCTGTGCAAGGCATTGGCTGGTTTCCTGTTTGATTCTGAAGACCACTTGATCCGTATCGACATGAGCGAGTTCATGGAGAAGCATTCAGTCGCACGTATGATTGGTGCGCCTCCTGGCTATGTGGGCTATGAAGAAGGCGGTACGCTGACTGAGGCCGTGCGCCGCAAGCCCTACAGTGTGATTCTGCTGGATGAAGTTGAAAAGGCGCACCCTGATGTATTCAACGTGCTGCTGCAAGTGCTGGATGATGGTCGCCTGACCGATGGCCAGGGCCGTACTGTAGACTTTAAAAACACGGTAATCATCATGACCAGCAACCTTGGCTCACAGATGATACAGAGCATGGCTGACCAGGATTACCAGCTGGTGAAACTGGCGGTAATGGGAGAAGTGAAAACCCATTTCCGGCCTGAGTTTGTGAACCGTATCGATGAGGTTGTGGTGTTCCATGCGCTGGGCGAATCGAATATCAAATCAATTGCGTCCATACAGCTGCAATACCTGGCCAAGCGTCTTGCTGCGATGGATATGCAGCTGGAATTGACGGATGCGGCGATTGCCGAAATCGCAAGTGCCGGTTTTGATCCTGTTTATGGTGCACGTCCGTTGAAGCGTGCAATCCAGAGCGAGATCGAGAACCCGCTGGCACGCGAAATCCTGGCGGGGAATTTTGCTGCCAAGGATACAATCAAAGTGGACGCCAAGGCAGGCAAGTTTGTGTTTTCAAAGCCTGCTGCCTGAAATGTGATAATGTAAGGCAAGCATACTTTTGTTAAAAAGCTTGCGTAATGCTGGGTTAAAATTGGCATTGTTCGCTGCCGCCAGCAGCGAACAATGCCTTGCCCATGTGCAACATTGCGCTCATGCAGGGGCCAGTATTTAAGGAGTTGTCTCATGAGCAGGTGCTTATTATCTTTATTCGCGGGCAGTTTATTGCTGCTTGCAGGCTGCGCTGCAAATAATCACACAGTGCCGGCTGCGTCACCCAGGATAGAACGTATCTCGGCTGAAGAGCTGGCGCGTATTACGCCACAGCCGGCTGCAAAACTGAGCCTGGATGATATTGTCAGTCTGGCAAGGCAGGGCAGCACGCCGGAACAGATCATAGAGAAAATCAAGGCCACCGATTCAATATATGATTTGACGCCAAGCCAGAGTGTGGATTTAAGCAGGCAAGGCGTAGATGCAAAGGTGCTGGATTATATTCATGCCAGCCATGAAGCAGCCCTGAGAAACAGCATGGCTGATGAGATTAACCGGCGCGAAAAAGAAAAACAGGCTGAGCTTGCCAGGGTTAAAGATAAGCTCAGGCAGCAGCGTTACTATGACCCGTACTGCAGATACGGCCCCTATGGCATGATGCCTTACGGCTACGGCGGATTTGGTTCGCGTTACGGTTCCCACTTCGGCCTGGGCGCTGGTTTTGGCCGGCCGCTTGGCTGCTGGTAAGTTCAAGCTTGCCGCACAGCGTTGCTAAAGCAGCTAAATTTTAATCATCAGGTTCAGTTAAATGCAGCAAAAAACACATCAAATCAGCGTGAACACACACGGTAGAAAACTTTACGACATCACGCCCGAAGTCACCGAGTGGGTCAAAGCCAGCGGCCTGCGCACCGGGCTGCTGACTTTGTATATTCAGCATACTTCAGCCAGCCTTCTCATTAACGAGAATTACGACCATGACGTGCTGGTCGACATGGAAGCATTTTTTAACCGGTTGGTGCCAGATGGCGACTCCTTGTTTATCCATACGGTTGAAGGGCCTGATGATATGCCGGCACATGTGCGCACGGCACTGACGCAAACACATCTGTCTATTCCCGTGCTGGAAGGCAGAGCAGCCCTGGGGCAATGGCAGGGTATCTTCCTCTATGAGCACCGGCATATACCTGCCAGACGCCGGATTGTTCTGCACTTGATTGGTGAGTAAAGGGAAATGTTTTTTTCTATCTTGCACATAATGTTAGATGCGCTAGAATAGAGCAATAGCTTAATTGATTCGCTTAAGCCATTGAATTCGAGTGTTAAATTCGAGTGTTAAACTCAAGTGGCGATTATAATTTTTAATAACAAAAGGGAAATATCATGACATCATTATTGCGTTCTTTATTGGTTTTGGCTGTTGCAGGTGTGTTAGTGACAGCTTGCGGTAAAAAAGAAGAAGCGGCTCCGGCACCTGCTCCAGCAGCAGCGGCTCCGGCAGCAGCACCAGCACCGGCAGCTCCGGTAGCTGGCGGTTATGAGCCTTCAGCTGAAGAGCGTGTTCCTGGTATTACAGTTGATGCAGCTACTTTAGCCGCAGAAGCTGCAGCTGCAGGCGTGGGCCCGGCACCGGTTCCTGGTGAGGCTGAAGCTAAATAGTTAGGCTGAAGCTCACTCACAGTTAAAATTTCCAGCAATAAAAAGGCACGCGGTAAGCGTGCTTTTTTATTGCCTGCCGTTTTAGTTCAGGTTGCTCCATGACAGCGGGTCAAAAGGCTTGCTCGCACGGCGCAGTTCGTAATAGACGCCGTTAGCTTCATTGCCGCCGCTGTTGCCTACATAGGCAATCGCATCGCCGCTGCGCACCATTTCACCGGGCTGTTTCAGTACGGCCTGATTGTTGCCGTAAAGGCTCATATAGCCGTCACCATGGTCAACGATAATCAGATTGCCGAATCCACGCAGCCAGTCGGCAAACACCACGCGGCCGCCTGCCACCGATTTAACCTCGGCACCTTCACTGGCCTTGATGAAAAGGCCTTTCCAGGAGATGCCGCTATCTTCACGGCTGGCGCCGAACCTGTTGGTCACGTCTCCGCGCACTGGCAGTCTGAGTTTGCCTTTGAGTGCTGCGAAATTAATGCCGGTCAATTCGCCATCCGGCAATGTATTGTTGCTGGCGACGATTTCCCTTGAAGGTTTGCTGTTTTCTTCTGGGGCTGTTGCAGCCTTTCTGGATGCCCTTGGTCTTGCGGGCACAATTCTGGCTAAACGCTCGACCAGTTGTGAAAGCCGTTTTTCATCGCGGCTCAGCTTTTTAATCTCGCCGCGCTGTGCGGCAATCTGCTGCGACAGGGATTTGACGACTTTTGATTTTGCAGCCTTTTGCTGCTGCAGGGCCTGGCGTTCTTCTACCTGTTTTTGCTTGAGCTCAGCCACTTCTTGCAGTGCAGCAGCGGTTTCGGCATTGAGCCTGTTGATCTTTGCAAGGTTGTCCTGCATCTGCCTGATAAGTTCGGCTCGTGCTTTGGCAATGTATGAAAAATACTGCACGTCGCGTGCAATTTCACTGGGGTGCTCGCTTTGCAGAATCATCTGCATATAGCTTTGCTGGCCATGGATGTATTGCTGGTAAAGCTGCCCGCTCAGTAGTTTCTGCTCCTGGCCGAGCGCCTGGTTGGTGGCATTGGAGTCGGCCTGGAGCTTGGTCAGTGTTTTTTTGTTTTCCTGCTGGCGCTGGTTAATCTCAAAGAGTTTCTTGTTGGCTTCACTGATGGCCTGTTCACTTTCTTTCAGGGCATCGGCTGCATCCTTGTGTGCTTCCTGTGAGCTGTTGAGCTCTTTTTTGAGTGACTCCAGCCGCTCGTGCAGGGCGCTTAAATCCTGCTTGGTCTGCTCCGGTTTTTTTTCAGCACATGCGGCAGGGGCGTGCAGCATCAGCGCAGCCATCAAGGCTGCGCCTGAGCTCAGTTGAATTATACGAAACAGGTGCATCATGGCTTGATAGTGCTTGAAACAGTTTTGTACATCAGGCTTGGAACTGCGCTTGATTATTGAACTGTACAAGATTCTTGCCGGTCATTTCAGCAGGCTGCGGCAAGCCCATCATGTGCAGCAGGCTGGGAGCCAGGTCTGACAGTGCGCCGACCTCGCTTAATGCTGCCTTGCGGCCTATGTAGACCAGTGGCACCAGATTGGTGGTGTGCTGTGTATGCGGCTGGTGGTTCTGCTCGTCGTACATCAGTTCTGCATTGCCGTGGTCTGCTGTAATCAGCACTTCTCCGCCTATGCTCTGCATGGCGTTCACTACGCGGCCGATACAGGTATCCAGGGCTTCGACTGCACTGGTGGCCGCTTTCAGGTTGCCGGAGTGGCCCACCATGTCGCAGTTGGCAAAATTGCAGATGATGGCGCTATATTTTTTGCTCAGAATCGCTTCTTCCAGTCGGTCAGTTACTTCAAAGGCGCTCATTTCCGGCTGCAGGTCATAGGTTTCAACTTTAGGGGACGGCACCAGGATTCTGTCTTCGCCGGCAAATACTTTTTCTTCGCCGCCGTTAAAGAAGAAGGTCACATGCGGGTATTTTTCAGTCTCGGCAATGCGCAGCTGCGTGAGGCCGAGAGCTGATAAGTATTCGCCAAAGGTATTGCGCACTTCCTGCGGCGGAAATATCACCGTGGCTTTGGTTTCTTTTTTGTCATACATGGTCAGCGTGAAATAAGCCGCCAGTTTTGGTACATGGCGGCGATGAAAGCCGTCAAATTCCTCCGCCAGCAAGGCATGTGTCAACTGGCGCGCGCGGTCAGAGCGGAAATTCATGAACACGACCACATCGCCGTCTTCCAGTTTAATGGGTGCTTCACCCGGTTTGTGAATCGCGGTGGTTTTTACAAATTCATCATTCTCGCCACGGGCATAGGCATCCTGCAAGCCTTTGGCAGCGGTCTCTGCTGTAAATTCACCTTCACCTTCGGTAAAGAGTTTGTAGGCTGCCTCAACGCGTGGCCAGCGTTTGTCGCGGTCCATGCCGTAAAAACGGCCGCTGATAGAGGCGATTTTACCCACGCCTGATGATTTGCATTTGGCTTCCAGTGCGTCGATATATGGTGCGGCGCTTATCGGCGGCGTGTCGCGGCCATCAAGGAAAGCATGCACGTAAACTTTAGTGAGGCCAAGTTTGGCTGCCATTTCTACCATAGCGTGAATGTGCTCCTGGTGGCTGTGTACGCCGCCATCAGACAGCAGGCCAAAGATATGCAGGGCTTTGCCGCTGTCTTTAAGTTTGAGCAGCGCAGGCTTCAACTCTGCATGCTCAAAGAATTCACCACTGGCAATGCTGTTGTTGATACGTTCAAAATCCTGAAACACAATACGTCCGGCGCCGATGTTGAGATGGCCGACTTCCGAGTTGCCCATCTGGCCGTCTGGCAAGCCTACGTAATGCTCTGAAGCATTGATCAGCGTATGCGGAAAGTTTTTCCAGAGCGCATCCCAGTTTGGCTTTTTGGCCTGGGCAATGGCATTGTCCTTAATCTCTTCACGATAGCCGAAACCATCGAGAATAAGCAGGCATACCGGAGTTACATTTGCTGGGGTGGTGTTAACAGATGACATGATCTTTGCCTTAATGTTTCCATAAATTTATAGTAGCAATGCCACTATTTTAGCCTATTTAGACGTAAAATCTGACTATAAAATTAACAGGGCGGAAGTCGCGCCGGTTTATTTGCGGTACGGATAGTAAAAATCAAATTTTTGAGAGGTTTTAAGTGGATTTTATTAAAAGCAATATCTTGTTAATCGGCCTGGCGCTAGGTTCAGGCATCATGCTGCTGTTGCCTTCATTTAAAAAAGGTGCGGCTGGCGTGCCGAGTTTAACGACTGCGGAAGCTATCAACCTGATTAACCGCGACCATGCCATTGTGATTGATGTGCGCAATGATGCTGAATTTGCAAGCGGGCATATCGTGGATGCCCGTAATATTCCTTTGGACAAGCTGGCCGAGCGTTTGAATGAGCTGGCAAAATTCAAGGATAAGCCTGTTTTAGTCAACTGCCAGCGCGGTATGCGCTCGGCTAAAGCCTGCGACATTCTGCGTAAGGCAGAGTTTACCAAAGTGAATAACCTGGCTGGCGGCATCGACGCATGGCTGGCGGCAAAGCTGCCGGTTATAAAGGCTTGATGTTATGGCGAATATTCTAATGTACACCTCTGCCGTATGCCCATACTGCATGAATGCAGAACGATTGCTGGCGAGCAAGGGCGTGAAGGAAATCAATAAAATCCGCGTTGACCTGCAGCCTGAAAAACGCGATGAGATGATAGAAAAAACCGGCCGCCGCACCGTGCCGCAGATTTTTATTGATGACCGCCATATCGGCGGTTTTGATGATTTGCGCGCACTTGACCTTGCCGGCGGATTAGACCCGCTGTTGGCTTGATGAGCCACTGTAAGGACTAAGCATAAAGTCTGCTAAAATAGCGGCTGATTTTTAACGGTTTTTAAATTTAACCTATTCAATTAACAATTTTTAAGTAGAAAATTATGGCACAAGAAGACAACAGCGCAGCACAAGATCAAGCACAGCAACCAGGTTTCGGTATCGAGAAAATCTACGTGAAGGATGCTTCATTAGAGATTCCGCATGCGCCACAAATTTTTACTGACCGCACTCAGCCACAAGTAAGCATTGAGCTGGGCAATTTTGCACAGCAAATTGAAGAGAACATTTTTGAAGTGGCTATTAAAGTGACCGTGACTTCAAAAATCGCTGATAAAACAGTGTTTCTGGTAGAAGTGACACAAGCTGGTATTTTCCAGATCAGCAACGTGCCGGCAGAAAACATTGAATTGATCGTAGGCATTACCTGCCCGAACATCCTGTTCCCTTATGCACGTGAAGCTGTATCTGATTTGGTCGTGCGTGCTGGCTTCCAACCTGTATTGCTGAACCCTATCAATTTTGAAGCTTTGTTTGCACAGCAGAAACAGCAAGAAGCTGAGCAAGCATCACATTAGTTTTAATGCTGCAACGTAGCATAAAGCTTGCAATCGCGTTATCGGCTCTAATGCTGGTGCCCGTTACGGCATCGGCATTGGAGTTTAAATCTGTGTCCGTACCCAAGGCGGTGCTGTACGACGCACCATCAAACTCTGCCAAAAAAATATTACTGCTGAGTCTTAACTACCCGGTTGAAATCATCGTCAATCTGGGTGAGTGGATGAAAGTGCGTGATGCGCAGGGCAGCATCAGCTGGATTGAGGCAAAGCAGTTATCGGCCAAACGCACGGTGATGATCAGCTCAGCCAGTGCAGAACTGCGCCAAGCTGCGGATGCGGCATCTCCGCTGGTAGCTACTTTGGAAAAAGACGTAGTGCTGGAGCTGGTGGATACCAAGCCCGCCAATGGCTGGCTTAAGGTGAAACACCGCGATGGCGCGACGGGTTTTGTGCTGGTGTCCTCAGTATGGGGATTTAATTAGATGGACACTTCTATAAATACATTTTTTGGGCGCATTACTGCGTTGCGCGGTACTCGCAACCTCGCTGTATATTGCATACTATCTCGGCCCCTGCGTTCCGTGCGCCTTGCACTGCATCCCAAACTCTGCATTTATAGAAGTGCCCATATGTTGAGGTTTGCTTAATGGGTTTAAAAACACAGGGCGCAAAAATAGCCGTGCTGGGCGCGGGTGCCTGGGGCACTGCACTGGCGATGAATCTTAGCCAGCGTCATCAGGTATCTTTGTGGGCCCGTAATGCCGGCCATGTTTCCGGTATGCGCAAGGCACGTGCAAACCCTTTGTATCTGGGCGATTTCAGATTCAATGACCAGTTGTCGGTTGAAGATGACCTGCAAACCGCGCTTGACGGTGCTGACCTGATTCTGTCAGTGGTGCCAACGGCTGGTTTCAGGGGTATTCTAAAAGACATCAAGCAGCTAGGTTCACAGCTGCCCATCATTTGGGCGCATAAAGGCCTGGAGCCGCAGTCAGCTAAATTGCCATATGAAGTTGCACTCGAAGAGCTGGGCAACGAACATAAATGGGGTGCATTGTCTGGCCCGAGCTTTGCGGCCGAGCTGGTACGTGGCTTGCCTACTGCGGTTACCCTGGCTGCGAATGATGAAGCATTTTCAAATCAGGCGGCACAGCTGATTCACGGCGCCAACCTGCGTGTTTACAACACGACTGATGTGATTGGCGTATCAGTTGGCGGCGCGGTTAAAAACGTCATGGCGATTGCCGCAGGTATTTCAGATGGCATGGGTTTTGGCAACAATGCACGTGCTGCCATGATTACACGTGGCCTTGCCGAGATGACGCGCTTTGGCGTTGCCTTGGGCGCAACTACAGAAACTTTCATGGGCCTGGCTGGTGTCGGTGATTTGATACTGACCTGTACCGGTCAATATTCAAGAAACCGCGAAGTTGGCCTGCAGCTAGCCAGCGGCAAAAGCCTGGCAGACATTCTGCAAGGCCTGGGGCATGTGGCTGAAGGCGTTAATACCGCGCGCGAAGTCATGCGCCGTGCTGAAACGCTAGGGGTAGATATGCCGATTACCTTTGAAGTGAATCAGGCACTGACGCATGGCAAGAGCGCGCAGGACGCAGTGATGGATTTGCTGGGGCGTGACCAGAAGCCTGAGGGTGTTTGAATCTTGTATGGATTAGATTAATTTCTATTAATCTTAAATCCCCCTCAATCCCCCTTTTACAAAGGGGGAGGTTTATATGTGGCAGGTTTAAAATTTTCTCTATTTAATTTGATTTTTCTGTGAAATTTTCAAAATCAAAAATCAAAAATCAAAAATCAAAAATCAAAAATCAAAAATCTAAATGAGTCATAAGGGGTTGTCTTCCCCCTTTGTAAAAGGGGGATTGAGGGGGATTTGTTAGTCAAAAAGCATTTAACCCCCACCCTCAAACCCAATCTGCCGCCAGGCTTCATACAGCAATACCGCGGCAGAATTTGATAAATTCAGGCTGCGGCTATTGGGCAGCATCGGCAATCTCACTCTATGCTCGGGGCTGAATTCTGCCCGTATCTCTTCCGGCAAACCGCGTGTTTCCGGGCCAAATACAAATACATCACCTTTTTCAAAAGCAATATCTGCATGGCAGTTGCTGCCTTTGGTAGTGAGCGCAAACATGCGCCTGCCTGCCAGTGCGGTTTTGCAGGCCTGCCAGTTTTCATGCACCTGCAAGCTTGCGTATTCGTGGTAATCCAGCCCCGCACGTTTAAGCTGTTTGTCTTCCAGCGTAAAGCCTAGCGGCTTTACTAAATGCAGGCTGGCACCAGTATTGGCACATAGCCTGATGATGTTGCCGGTATTGGGTGGAATTTCAGGTTCAAATAAAACGATGGTAAACATAAGGTTCAATTAACGGTTGTGCAATGTTTTTAGGATTAGCCGTCATTTTACATGGGCGGTGCTCATTTGTTTTAAAGCATATGTGAATAGTGGATTTAGCCTGCATATCAATTTAACCCCTTTTTATTTATTTCAAACGTATATGCCTTGTATTTGAAAAATCATTTAATGAATTCATCAATCATATGTGTAAAGAGGAGAAATGAAATGGCTGCAACTTTGTCTGGGATAGGTGTTGTTAAGAATGTTAAGTATGGCTATCAGGAAGTGTATAACCAATGGAGTGAAATAGTTGATGCGGTAAATTCAGCATTGAAAAACCAGCCAATACGGGGAGGCATATATGCCAACTATGAAGCAGCACTTTTTGACGGGATTATCGAAGAGGTGATTGGAGGTTACGAGGCGGAAATGGTTTTTAGCTACCCTAATAAAGCATCATCATCATTTCGTGATGCTCTTTATAAGCTGACCCATTCTGGAAATCTGGAAGGTTTATACACTGAACTAGAATCGAAAGCGACCACCAGACCCGAGGTTAAGTCGGCCTATGAAGCATTACAAGCCGAGTTGCAACTGGCTAGGACCGCCAAGCTATCTGTGCAAGAAGCTGCAGTAATGGATTCATCGTTGGTGGTAGAAAATAAAGTGGCTAGCAATGCGCTAAAACTGCTGAAAGCAGGTGGGCCTTTTGTGGCTGGTGTTACAGCGGCAGATGTGGTGGTTTTTGCTAAAACCTGGCTGGATCAATTACCGGATACCACGCCGCAATCGCCCGAAATGGTTGAGCTGAAGCAATATGTGCAGGAGCATGGGCCTGAAAAGGCGAATGATCATATGATGCATCAATACATGCAGGGCGCAGAGCAAGCACAATAAAAAGCGGGTTGTTGATGATTGGATTCACATAAGGCAAGCTGCGATTTGTAGAGGCGGCTTGCTTTCCGGCAGCGTCATTTTGGCAATGTTCTTGCAATCACCCAGCATTCTACATGGGCGGCTCCTGCTTGTTTTAATGTTTTGGCCAATTCGTTCAGGCTGGCGCCCGTGGTCATTACGTCGTCTACCAGTGCAATATTCAGGCCTTGCAGGTTTTTTTCGCATTTAAATACACCGCGTATGTTTTTAATGCGCTCTTTAAGCGGCAGGCTTGCCTGCGGCGGGGTGAGCCTAGTGCGCTGGCATGCTGTGTAATCCAGTTTGATCTCTGTAGCCTTGCTGATGAGGCGGGCGATTTCCAGCGCCTGGTTAAACCCGCGCTGCTTCAGCCGTTCACCATGCATAGGCATGGGGATGATAAGGTCTGGTTTCTGGGCTAGGCTGATGCTTGCCCCCGCTAGCTTGCTGATAAAAAGGGAGGCGAAGGTATCGGCCAGATGCAATGATTCCCTGTACTTGTAATGCTGCAGCAGGCGGTCCAGCGGGTAGTCGTAGCTGAACAAGGCGTGTGTTGCGTCAAAGCTTGGCGGTGCATTCAGGCAGCTGCCGCAGATTAAGCCATCTGACAGCAGCCCGCATTGCGGGCATTGTGGCGCGATATGCCAGGGCAGGCTTTGTAAGCAGGGTTTGCATAAGCCGGTTTCGCCGCCTTCATGGCTGCTGCATAGCATGCACGTCTGCTGTAGCAGTGAACTGAATATTTGCTTAAATTTTAATCTATTGTTCAAAATTTGCAGGGCTTTTTGTTGACAAGGTATAATGCCGAATATTCAATACGTTATCAAATTAGCGCAAGCTATACAAAGGAAATGCAAATGCTTGAATCCGCAGCAACATCACCAGCAGCATCTGACAATGAGGCCGTCATCAATACAGATAGCCTTAAAGCTAACCTGAATAAATCATGCGATAGCAAGACCGTTGACCGCTGGAGTGTTGCGGACATTGTCACATTGTTTGAGCTGCCATTCAGCGATTTGATGTACCGCGCACAAACTGTGCATCGCGAGCATTTTAACCCTAATGCGGTACAGGTCAGCACTTTACTTTCAATCAAGACTGGCGGCTGTTCAGAAGACTGTGGCTATTGCCCGCAGGCAGCGCGTTACCATACTGAGGTTGAAAACGAGCCATTGATGGCGCTGGATGATGTAGTGGCTGCGGCTAAAGAGGCCAAGGAAAACGGCGCCAGCCGTTTCTGCATGGGTGCTGCCTGGCGCGGCCCGAAACAGCGTGACTTGGAGCCAGTGCTGAAAATGATTGAAGAAGTGAAAGCGCTGGGCCTGGAAACCTGCGCCACCCTGGGCATGCTGAAAGAAGGCCAGGCCGAGCAGTTGAAAGAGGCGGGCCTGGATTACTACAACCATAACCTGGATACCGCGCCTGAGTTTTACGGCGAGGTGATTACCACACGTACTTACCAGGACAGGCTGGAAACGCTGGAGCGCGTGCGCAGCCAGAATATTCATGTTTGCAGCGGCGGCATTATCGGTATGGGCGAATCGCGCAACCAGCGTGCTGGTCTGCTGGCACAGCTGGCAAATATGGAACAGCCGCCTGAAAGTGTGCCGATTAACTTGTTAACACAGGTTGAGGGTACGCCTTTGCACGGCACTGAAGAACTCGACCATCTGGAATTTGTGCGCACCATTGCGGCAGCGCGTATCACCATGCCGACCAGTTATGTGCGCTTGTCTGCTGGCCGCCAGAGTATGGATGACGGCATTCAGGCACTGTGTTTCCTGGCGGGTGCCAACAGTATTTTCTATGGCGAGAAACTCCTCACTACCGGCAACCCAGAAGCAGATACCGACAAGAAGCTGTTTGCTAAATTAGGCATTAACCCTGCTTAGTTAATCTGTGCAGGTGATTTTATACAATCGTCATTCCCGCGCAGGCGGGAATCTAGGCAAGTTAAATATTCTTAAACTGTTTCAAACAACTATATTGCTGCCTTATTTTGTACATTTAAAATTCAAGAAACTCCTCCTGGACGGGATTCCCGCCTACGCGGGAATGACGAGGTCAGGAGTTCTTGTTGATAGCGTACTCTTGAGTAAAGGTGTGTATGTTAATTAGATTGCAACAAGAACTCGAGCAGCGCAAAGCCAATGGCCTGCTGCGTCAGCGCCGCCTGCTGGATTCACCGCAGGCCGAGCATATTGTCGCCAACCAGAAACCTTACCTGTCATTTTGCAGCAACGATTATCTCGGCCTGGCAAACAGGCCGGAGCTGATTGCTGCCATGCAGCAGGCAGCGGGTGATTCCGGTGTTGGCAGCGGCGCTTCCAACCTCATTACCGGCCACCACCGTTATCATGACACGCTGGAAAAACAGCTGGCCAGCTTTGTAGAGATGCCGGCAGCTTTGCTGTTTTCAACCGGCTATATGGCGAATATTGGCGTGCTCGGTGCGCTCACGGGGCGGGGTGATGCGATATTTGCCGATAAATTGAACCATGCCTGTTTGAATGATGGCGGCTATTTTTCATATGCAGATTTTCAGCGTTACCCGCATAACGATGTGGCGGCTTTGGAAAAACTGCTGCAAACCAGTACCGCCAAACACAAGCTGATTGCCGCGGACGCGGTGTTCAGCATGGATGGCGACATTGCACCGATACCGGAATATTTAGCGCTGTGCGAAAAATATGATGCCTACCTGTACCTGGATGACGCACATGGTTTTGGCGTGCTGGGCGAGCATGGGCAGGGCAGCCTGAATCATTTTAAAATCAAATCACCGCGCATCATCGTGATGGCGACACTGGGCAAAGCTGCCGGTGTGGCTGGCGCTTTTGTGGCAGGCGAGCAGGTGGTGATTGATTACCTGATTCAAAAAGCCAAGAGCTATGTGTACTCAACACCGGCGCCGCCTGCACTTTCGGCAACGCTATCGGCTTCAGTAAAACTGATAGAGCAGGGCGATGACCTGCGTGCCAACCTGAATGCGCTGATTGCCTATCTGAAAGCAAATCTGAAACTGAAGAAGTGGAAGCTGCTGGAATCAGATACTGCGATTCAGCCGCTGATTATAGGCGGCAATGAAGAATCACTGGCGGTAAGTGAGTATTTGCAGACGCATGGCATACTGGTGCCGGCCATTCGCCCACCCACCGTGCCTGCTGGCACGGCAAGGCTGCGTATTTCATTATCAGCGGGTCATACTTTAGATGACGTTAAACAATTGGTTGCGGCAATTCATCAGGCGGAAAGCGTTTTATGAGCATAACGGCAAATAACATTCATGTAGAAACAATAGGCACAGGCCCCAATCTGGTGTTGATTCACGGCTGGGGCATGAGCGGTGCGGTATGGCAGCCACTGGTAAAAAGGCTGAGTAAATTCTTTACGCTGCATATTGTAGATTTGCCCGGCATGGGTTTCAGCCGCCCGATCGAGCCATTTCATTTACATGCCGCGGCAGAAAAAGTGGCAGAAATACTGCCGGCAAATGCCGATGTGGTGGGCTGGTCTTTAGGCGGCCAGGTGGCGATGCGTATTGCGCTGGATTACCCAGACTTGGTGCGCAGGCTGGTATTGGTAGGTACTACGCCATGCTTTGTGAATAAAAGTTTTGACCAGAATATTACCGAGTATAAAAATACCTGGGATGCAGGCATTGACCCGGAAGTGTTCAGCAACTTTGCCGATAATGTGAACGAAGACTATCACAAAACCATAGCGCAGTTTTTAACGCTGCAATGCATGGGCGCAAGTGATGCAAGAAGCACCGTGAAATTGCTGCGCAGTAAATTTGCCGAGCGGCCCACGCCAACCTCGCAGACCCTGTACCGCGCGCTTAATATTTTGCTGGATACTGACCTGCGCAGCGAAGTTGAACACCTGAGAAAGCCTACATTGCTGGTGCATGGTGACAGGGATTCTTTAGCGCCGGTTCAGGCCGCGCACTGGATGATGCAGAACCTACCTTTGGGCTTTCTGCGCGTGATGGCTGGTGCATCGCATGCGCCGTTTCTGTCGCATCAGGAGCAGTTCATTGACGCTGTGGTGCAGTTTCTGGAACCGCCAGCACAGTGAATATGATGACAGACGATATTTACCGCATCGATAAAGCACGTGCACGCCTGTCTTTTGGCCGTGCGGCCGAGACTTATGATGCAGCTGCCGTGCTGCAGAAACAGGTGCGTGAAGAGATGCTGAGCCGCCTGGACCTGGTGAAGCTCAACCCGCAGGTGATATTGGATGCCGGCTGCGGCACAGGCATGGCCAGCCATGCCCTGCAGAAAAAATTTCCCAAGTCACAGGTAGTGTCACTGGATTTTGCCTACCCCATGCTGCAGAAGACACGCCAGACTTGTGGCTATGCCGGTTTGATGGGGCAGCTTAAGTCTTTGGTCAGAGGTAAAAAACAGAATCTGCTATGTGCCGATATTGAAGCGCTGCCGCTGGCAAACGCCAGTGTGGGCATGGTGTGGTCTAATGTTGCCATTCAGTGGTGCAATGACCTGGATGCTGCATTGCAGGAGTTCCACCGTGTGCTGCAGCCTGAGGGTTTGCTCATGTTCAGCACGTTTGGGCCTGATACGCTGCGCGAGCTAAGGGTCGCCACCAGCGCTGCAAGCGATAATGAACATACCAGCGTGAGCCGCTTTATTGATATGCATGACATTGGCGATGCCATGGTGCGTGCCGGCTTCAGTGCGCCGGTGCTGGATGTGGAACGCTTCACCCTGACTTATGACGATGTAAAAAGCGTGATGCGCGACCTGAAAAGCATCGGTGCACATAACGCCACCGATGGCCGCGCACGCGGACTGATGGGCAAAGCCTATTTTGCAAAGCTGGCGCAAAGCTACGAGCAGTTCAGGCAGGATGGCAAGCTGCCGGCCACGTTTGAAGTGGTGTATGGCCATGCATGGCGCGCCAAAGATAAGCCCAGGTTTGATGACGGCGTTGCACCTATCAACTTTAAACCCAGACAGAAGTAGCCGCCATGCCGCAATCATATTTTGTGGTGGGCACCGATACCAGCGTAGGTAAAACCTATATCGCCAGTGCCTTGATCCGGTATTTTGCAGCGTCTGGCAAAAAAACCGCAGGCATGAAACCCATCGCATCAGGATGTGAACTGAGCGAGCATGGCATCTGGCAAGGGCAACTGGTGAATGATGATGTAGTAGCCTTGTATGAAGCCAGTAGCGTCAAGGCTCCGCTGGAGCTGATCAACCCCTACCATTTTGCACCGGCAATCGCGCCGCACATTGCAGCTGAAAAAGCAGGCGTTGTTATCGACCTCGACCTGATAGTGCGTTCTTACCAAGTGCTGGCAGAGATGGCTGACGTGGTTGTAGTTGAGGGTGCAGGCGGTTTTCTGGTGCCAGTCAGCGCGCAGCAGAGCATGGCCGACCTAGCGGTAAAGCTTGATTTGCCTGTGGTGCTGGTGGTTGGCATGCGTTTGGGCTGTATTAACCATGCCTTGCTGACGGTAGAGGCAATTAAAGCCTGCGGCCTGAAGCTTGCCGGTTGGGTGGCGAACCAGATTGAGCCTGATATGTCGATGTTTGCAGAAAACCTGGCCAGCTTGCGTGAGCGTATCGATGCGCCGTGTTTGAGTGTGGTGGGGTGGCAGGAAGAAGCTAAGGATTTTAAGCTTTAACTTTTCAGATAAGTACCTCCCCCTTTGTAAAAGGGGGAAGTGTGCATATGTTGTTTCTGATAGGAGTAGTTTACTGTGCCAGTTCAGCCGATTCCACCACCACTTTATACAGCCCGACTTCCTTGGCACTGTTAACACGTGCCCCCACCGCAACCTGATTACGCTTGCCCGGCGCTACGCCATTAATCATGAGTAGGCCGCTTTGTGCCGCAACCCTGCCGGTAGTTGCATCGTATTTAACCACTCTTACCGCTACACGATTGATTGCTACCGGTGTGCCATTTTGCACTACTGCATAAACATTGCCCGCATTATCCGCCTGTGCCCCGGCCTGAATATACTTGCCAGGGTTGCGCGGCAGGTCAATTTTAACTGCGCGTGCAACCGCTTCTTTACCTATATCTGAGTTGGAGGTTGCCGCAACCTGGTAATGCTGCAATGCGCCATTGATATCGCCGCGTTCTTCTGCCAACTGGCCTAGCAATGCATGCCCGGGTGCTGTTGGCAGCAGTTCGTTGGCACGTTTGAGATAAGGCTCCGCTTCTGCTTTTTTACCCATGTTAAACAGTGCAATGCCGCTTTGAATCTGTGGTTTAAAGTAATCCGGCTGCAATTTGATGGCTTTATCGTAAAATGCGAGCGCGTCTTGATTCTTTTTCTGGGTCAGGGCAATGTCGCCCAACAGTTCCTGAAAGCGTGCTTCACGCGGCTCTATGGCGATGGCCTGGTTGACCAGTGTTTTGGCTTTATCAATACTCTTTTCATTGAGCGCTTTTACCGCTTCATCGTAGGCTTTGTATGCGCCCTGGGTTGCCCTGAGTTTTGCGGTTTTCTGCGCGTAGATTTCTTTGCCCAGGTCGCCGCCTGCACCTAGCTGTGCCAGCGTAGCCTTGTTGGCGGCAACACGTTCAGGTGATGGCGGGTGGCTCGCAAACAGGCCATCGATAAAGCTGCTTTTTTTGCCCTCACTCAGGCGTACAAAGGTTTCTTGCAGTGTAACGGCGGCGCTTGGCTCGTAGCCTGCCTTTTTCATGTAGTGCATGCCATACAGGTCGGCTTCGCTCTCTGCATCGCGGCCGTATTTGCTGCTGACCAGTTGTGAGCCGTACTGCGCGCCACCAACAATCAGGTTTGAGTAATTTGTGTTTTGTGCACCGATACCCACTGCAATCATGGCACCCTGCATGAATATGCCGCGTTCCATATCTTTGGCGCCATGCCTGGCCGCTGCATGCACCATCTCATGCCCCATTACCGCCGCAAGCTCCGCTTCACTGTGCAGTTCGTAGAGCAGGCCGCGGTTAAATGCAATTTTGCCACCCGGCATTGCCCAGGCGTTAGGTACGGAATCATTGATTACTTTGTATTCATAAGGCAGTTTGCGGTCTGAAACCGCAGCCAGTTTATCGCCCACACTTTGTATGTATGCGGTCAGCTCCGGGTCAAGGATATAGTCGCCGCCCTGAGACTGGCGTGCCGGTGAGTAATTCTTGGTGCCGATGGCGATTTCCTGCGATTCTGAAACCAGCTGCAATTCACGTTTTTTAGTGACCGGGTTTACGCCGCAGGTACTGAGTGCAAGCACCAGTGATAGCAGGGTGGTGGAATATAGATGTTTTGATAACTTGTGTTTCATGGTGTTAGCTCGTGATTTTGAGTAAAAGCACAGCGCCGGGGCGCAGTATTCAGGTTATTGGTATAGCCGGTGTTTCTGTATGTATTCAATCACGTTATCGGGCATTAAATAACGCACCGAATCGCCGTGCTGCAATGCCTGGCGAATGGCAGTGGATGAAATATCCAGCGCGGTAATCTGGCGCATGGTCACTAATCCTGCGGGCTGGCTGTGTAACTCATCAGCATTTTCTGAATAGTGGTTGTGCAGAAAAGTTTCCAGCGTGCCGGATAGTTTGCTGTCGTGGCCGCGCAGCTGCGGCCTTTGCACTAATGCAATATGGCACAGCTGAATAATCTCCTGCCAGCGATGCCAGGTATCAAATTTGGTGAAAGCGTCACTGCCCATAAACAAAGTGATGCTGATTTCATGCCCCAGCTCATCACGCAGGCTCTGCAAAGTATCAATTGAATATGAAGCGCCGTTTCTTTTGAGTTCGCGGTTATCAAACACAAAAGTATCATTGTTCGTGATTGCGAGCTGCACCATCTCGGCACGCTGCCCGGCGCTGATGGCGGGGGTGTCTTTATGCGGTGGGTTGGCTGCCGGTATAAAGCGTACCGAATCCAGATTTAATGACGCTGCTAATTCCTGCGCCATGCGCAGATGGCCGAAGTGTATGGGGTTGAAAGTGCCGCCAAGAATGCCGATAGCAGATGCGCTTGCTGAAGAATTCATGGCAGCTTTCAAATATCAGGCCTGATATCAGGCGCGAACCTGACCGTCACCCAGCACCACGTATTTAAGCGAGGTGAGGCCTTCCAGGCCAACTGGGCCGCGGGCGTGCAGCTTGTCAGTCGAGATGCCGATCTCGGCACCCAGGCCATACTCAAAGCCATCGGCAAAGCGTGTGGAGGCATTCACCATCACGCTGCTTGAATCCACCTCACGCAGGAACCTGCGTGCTTTAGTGTAGTTTTCAGTCACGATTGCCTCAGTGTGCTGCGATGAGTGCTCGTTGATATGTTCAATCGCTTCATCAAGGCCGCTGACCACTTTGCATGAAATAATCGCTGCCAGATACTCGGTGTAATAGTCTTCTTCAGTTGCAGGAATGGCCTGCTGCACCAGTTTGCAGGTTTCTGCACAGCCGCGTATCTCAATGCCGTGGCTGGTCAGCATGTCAGCCAGCTTAGGCAGCATGCTTGCTGCGACAGAGCGCGCAATCAACAGTGATTCGGCCGTGTTGCAGGTGCCCAGGCGCTGCGTCTTGCTGTTTTCCAGAATGCGCAGGGCTTTGTCGAAATCTGCATCGTCATCTACATACACGTGGCAGTTGC
>Ga0208508_1000097_pt1 | contig 24266 bp, 44 predicted proteins | sample LakWasMeta1_LOW4_2_FD_183853 | JGI IMG/M metagenome (GOLD analysis project Ga0208508, IMG submission 183853) | Freshwater sediment methanotrophic microbial communities from Lake Washington under simulated oxygen tension - Sediment Metagenome... | ecosystem: Environmental > Aquatic > Freshwater >...
GGATCACGTAACAGGCCGGTACCGGAAGATTGGCTGATTCATCCAGCTGCTTAAAGCGGGCTGCCCCGGCCACACGCCCGACAAACGACGGGCAGTAGGTTTTGATCTGGGCAATGACCAGGTTCAGGTTCATCCGGCCTCCAATGCTTTTTGCAGTGACTTGCGGATAGCACCGCGGATTTCCGCCCTTTTTCTATCCAAGGCGGAAATCATGAAATTCTTGCGCGGCTTAAGCCCGCGCGACGTTCCATACTCAAGGAATGCCGGGTAAAAATCTTTGCCCATTTCCGGCGTTTTATATGGGGCAATTCTGGCATAACCGCCGCCACTGCCGATCTTGACTTTGATCGAGCGCATCATCGTTCCGGTATCGCGGCCAGGGAATTCCCCAGCCTTGGATATAGCCCGCCGCGCAATCAGGCGACGCGCTTCGCGTCGGACTTCGCCACCACCTTTACGGATAGCGGCCTTAAGTTCGCGCTTATTAAAGATGATACGATCAAAGCCCTCGATCTTGGCTTCAATATTGTTCTGTTGATGAACGGTTATCATGGAGTCACCGCACCAATCCTAATGCGTCGCGCAATTCTTCTGCACAGTTAAATAAAGTCATCGCCCTGCACTCGCAAGCAGCCGCACCTATTTCACTCTGCGCTGGATCTGCGGCCTGTAAATTCAGTGCAGATCGCCTCTCCCATTTTTCAATTAACTGCTCAATCTTCTCTATATCAGTTGACTTGACAGGCTTACACGGAGGCATTGGCGGACACTTAGCCCTAAATGACTGATAGCCACAGCGACGACAATCCCACGGATGGATTACACCGTAGATCCAGCCCTCGCGCTCAACCTGATCCATCGGCATTAGCAACCGATCATGGCCGAAGATAAGGCACTGCAATTTAAGAAAGAGCATTTTTAAATAACTCATGCAATCGCCCCAAGGTCTTTACACTCAACCATCGTGAATTTCTGCGCGTCTCCGGCATTGGTCGCACGCACTACTCGATAACGCCGGTTGTCCTGCGTATGCTCGATCACATGCTCGCCGGTAACATCGGCTGGCTTGGATCCAGTACCATAGCGCAGCCAGATGATGTGCGTGACTTCCTCGCCGATCTGCTTTCCGCCCCAATAGGCAACACCCCGGACTGGCTGGAGTTTTGCCCAGCGGGTAATGCCGGCGTCATAGGTTGGCGTGATGGCAAAGCCGGTATTGGCAGCATCAGCCCAGCGCTTGACGGTAACACGGCGCTGTAGCTCACCGACATCCGGCCAGGTTATTTCTACCGCGCTCACATCAGCACCACACGGTAAGGATCAAGCAGGCGATCAACCCACGGCAGCGGCGTGATGGTGCCGCGCGTGTTGGCAGTTTCGCCTCGGTGCGAGTACAGACTGTCGCAGCGCAACAGCATCCATGATTTGATGCCGTCAGGCAGTTCACCTGGGCTGCCGTTAATGCCGGGCTGGCCAAGGAAATTCAAGCCGGTACCGGCTGAGGTCAGGTCGATCGCAGCACCACCGGATGAGGCGGCCAGCGTATAAACACCCGGACTGACCACGGACTGGATGTAATAATCGGTTTTTGCGGCCAGCGGGGCCGGCAAGACGCCGCCGGAATTGTTCATGCGCACGACTTCGCCGACCAGCATCGGCCGCCAAGCCGGTACCGAGATGCTGTTTGCAGTTGCGTCCACTGTAACCGGTGCCGAGTAACCGGCATCGAACGTCACGCGGACACTGCCGATCTGATCCAGCGTATACGGCCAGTATTTTCCGTAAACCGGGGTTATTCTTGGTGGATCGAATGAATTGTCGATCGCATAATCGGCATTAGGGACAGTCTGGGTAGTGCCATCAACCGCCGTGTACTCGATGCTGACCACCTGAATCAGCGGCGTGCGCGGAATCCGGATTGCGGCGTCATGACAAGGGAACTCATCAAGCACATAACGGAACCGTGCCGCAACCAACTGCCGCTGGGTCAGATTCTGGGCAAAATCAACCGCCGAGCCTAAATACAGACTGATCAGGTTGTCATCGTCGGTAATATCCTGCTTCAGATGCTGGCGCACGTCCGCCACATGCAGTGGCAGGACGGTTGGCGGTGTAATTTGTATTAATGACACTAGACACCCCGACGGGCTTTGTTATTCATGGACTGGCCTTGCTAGGCCGCAATTTTGTTCAACAACGAACGCATGGCACTGGCTGGCGTACTCGGCTATTTTGTCGGCGCTGAAAAATCGAGTTTGAAGAAATCGCGTAAGCTCTGCTGAAAGTTCGCCGGTTCCGGCTTCTGTTCCAGTGACTCGGGTATTTGCACCTGCTGGCAGGGCGTTTGCACGACTCTGCCGACGTCCGGGGTCGGACAGCCTTGCAGTAGCAAGCAGGTCGCGATAATTATTAATAGTCTTAATGGCTGAATCATGGGCTTTCTCCAGGTTGGCGTTGGTTTCTCTGGCCTTGGCTTGCGCCGCATCGACGCGGCTGACGGCGACATCCAGCGCCGCCTTAGCCTCGGCCTTTTGCAGAGTGATAGCGCTTTCAAGCCGATCAATATGGGCATTATCAATCTGATGAGCGACACCAAAACCGATACCAGCGCCAAGAAGCAATGCGGCCAATATCGCTGCAATGAACGCCTGCATCAGTCGTTCAACGCGACGCCAAGGCCGCCGGCAATGCCTGCCGAAAGAACCAGCAATTGAGACACGTCTTTGCCCATCAGCACCATGGGGATTCCAACCAGTGCAGTGACAACCCACACCAAGCCGCGCTTGGTTGATGATTGGCTCCAGTCTATTTTCATGGTCATTCCTTAAATCAATGGCAAAAAAACGCCCGGTTAAGGGCGCATGAAGGGGCAAGCGATCAGGATTTATGCCCCAAATGCTGCTCTTTAATAGGTGCAGAATGGTCGTAGCCTTTTTCGATTTCAGCAGCCGTTGGCAAGGTTTCACGGGGCGTAAAACCAAGCTTTAAATGGCCGTCCGGCTGCACATTGAAATCAATATCCAGCGTATCGTAGCCATAAAGCCTTGATGCCCGTGGATACATGGAGTCCATCAGGGTCGTTGTTTTCGGCAATACGATCTCGATGCCGCGCGCATGCGCCTGACCAAGCCAGAATTCCACGCAGGCCCGGCCTTTTTCAGCATCGTGCGCATTTGGATAGGTGTAATCCATTCCGAACAGGCTGATTTTGGTAACGCCGGTATGGATCGCAAACGCCACGGCATAGGCTGCTGTGCTGTTGAAATAATCATGCCCCAGGTGATTGAGTACATCTTCCAGAGGAAACTCCACCAGGGCGGGGTAATCGGGATGCGCCCGACTGGTCACGACAGGAACCGGACTTGTTTTCAGCCAGTCAACCATGGCCGCGATATTGGAAGCCGGAGCCGCTTCGGCCCTGATCTCCTGAATCCTTACGTCATCCATGTGAAAGACCAGGTCGCAACCGAAGACATCGCCCAGGGCGTTGATCGCCCAGGTTTCATCGCATAACCGTTTGCGTCCGCCTAAGCGTTTGGTGATTTCCAGGTATTGATCAAGGCTTGGCCCAAGACCAAGAATGGCAACGTGTCGTTCTTCTTTGGTTTGCTCGCGGATTTCGTCGCGCTGGCAAACGGCAATCAGGGTGCGGCCGTTATTGTTCAGCTCGACTTCCGATTCAGGACCGGTTTGTCCGTGCCATTCAGTGACGCACCAGCCGCATTCTTGCAGTAGGGCGTTAAATTCGTATTTAGTGTAGTGCCGGTGATGGAATGCGTAAGTTTGGCCCGGTGCGAACTCATACGGCATCACGTCTTCATTGGGGACGCTGCAAATCAGCAGTGGCGCTGACAGTCTGAGCGCTTTTAATAAGGGACGCGGGTCCTCTAGGTGTTCGATGGTTTCGAAGCAGACAGCAGCACCACGACTTGGTAACACGCCAGGGGCATTGCCATTACCAACGACAAAATCTGCGCTCGGGTGGCTGTAATGATCACTAGCAAAGGCAATCGCTTCCTGATCTATATCTACACCCAAAGCATATAATCCTGCATCCGCCATGATTTTGCAGCCATATCCAATACCGCAGGCAAAATCGATAACTGTAGATCCGCTGGGGATTAATGCCGCCGCAAATTCATAACGCGCAACATGGTCGCGTCTGATATTTTCAATCGTTTCGGAAACTTGTCTTTCACCGCTATTTAAACTCATGTTTTTCTCTCGCCAGAAATTAAGGGAGCCGAGTTTCACGGCGACAGCCAGGCGAGTGGCTGCCCTGTTAAGGGGTTACAAATTAAGGATTTGCTGTAGGAGCGTTGTCCGGGCTATGCAGCAACGCCGCAATACCGATAGCGCCCACCGAAGTTACGCCGGTTTGCACCGCATCCACGGTCACGTAGCGCTTGCTGCCTTTATAGCCGATGCGCTTGGTGACCTCCTTGGTAGTACCGGCCGCGCGCGGGGTTGCCGCTGGCAAGCTGGCCAGTGCTTCAGTGCCTCGCAAATCAGCATCTGCAACCGATGTTAATGATCCGGTTGCATCGCCCTCTTTGACCACCAGCGTGACGATGGTGCCCGTAGTTGTAACCGCACCGTACGACGCTATAAATTCCACGCCGCCATAACCCTGGCGATCGATAACGAGGCCTGATTTGGTCGCATTGGCACCGATCGCAACCGGCGCAATGACCGTTTTTGTGCGAATGTTGTTGTGCAGATCTTTAATACTCATGTTAATTTTTCCTTATAAAGAAGATTGCTTTACACAATGTTTAAGGCATAAAAAAAGCGCACCGAAGTGCGCTTTATGGGGTGGCTTTGCTTAGCTAGTTGCAAATTTCAACAGCTTGATAGCTTCGAAGTTGGTGATTCCACCACCGAAACGGCGACGGAAGTTGAACTTCGTAGTGCCTTTTGCAGTGATGTTGTCACGAATTAGCGTGGTTCCAGCGCGATTAACAATGGTATAGCCGCGCTTGAAGTTACCGAACGCCACTGAATAAGAACCCGCAGCAATGTCAGGCATGTTGTCGTCAACTTCGACAGGATTACCCAAGAAACGGCCACCAAAGCCAGCAGCAGGATCAGGTTGCCATAAGTAGTAACTGCCTGAGCCGTCTTTCATCTGACGAGCGACACCTAAGGTAGTGTCGTTCATCAACCAGACGGCGCCTGGGCGATATTGCGCTTTTAATGAATGTTGCAGGCTGACAATCTTGTCGGCAGGCGCCACGGAAGCGAAAGCGCCAGATTTACCGGCGGCGATATAGCCCACTTTGCCCCAGGCATAGGACGCATTGGCCACATTATCATACGCGGTAATGCCGCGAGCTTTACCTACACCGTTACCGGTGATGAATTCTGAGCCGGCACCTTCAGCAAAACCGATGGCCGCTTCATTGGCAAGGTCTGCTTCAAGGTCGATGAAAGCATCTTCAAGCGTTGAGTTGTACACCCAAGGCTCAACCTCGGCCTCGAATACCTCAATGCCGATTTTTGCGTAAGTTGGTTCGGTTGTTTCGCCGCCTGCACCGCCCTCGCTAACACGGCGCATGGCCATGCCGGATTTTTTTACCAGCTTTTCATACTTTGCTGTACCAATAGTGACGGTATTGGCCAGCCTGAACATGGCGCTGATGGTCGGCGCAATGCGATCGATGACCAGATCCATTTCCGGAAGCACTAAATAGCCGCCGTCCGGATCTGATCCAGTATTCATGGCTTTGCGCTGCAATTCCGCCAGGCCGGTTTCATCGCCTTTTCTTAAGAAGCGATTGAAGGCGGTTTTATATTCACGCTGCTCTTCGGTGAGATCGCCGCCGTCCATATTCGGTCGATTGGCCTTTTTAGCGATTTCCAGCAGCTCTTTGTCGAATTTTTGCAGGTCGGCGCTGATCCTATCTACTTTTTCGGTCAAATCGGCCGGCGCATAGCCCTTGGATTCGATAGCTTTTAAGCGCTCATCATTGGCTTTTTTAAACTCTTCAAAGGCACTACCCTGTTTTTGCAACAGGTCGTTAATGTCTTTTAGTTCGATTTCACCGATACCGGCCAGCATCAGGCCGCCAGTGGTTAATTCTTCTGCTGATGCCGTATAGTCGAAAGCCTGGGCGATAAAAACGGCTAGGATCGCTAAAATAGACCACACCGCGCGGGATGTTATTTTCATGGATTTACTCCTGGATTGTTAAAAATACTGGCATTGCGTTCAATTTGCGCCGCCATTTGCTTCAACTCTTCACTGCTGGCATCAGCGTCGGCTCGTAAAGATCGGAAGCCTCGTGAAATCACGGTTTTAGCTTCCTTTTGCGACAAACCTAAAACATCACGTAAGGTTTGCTCAATTTGGTAGTCATTCATGTCATGAATGGACTTAACTCCGCCGATCCGGGCCTTACCATTGGCCGGAAAGGTCACAATACTGATTTCGACCAGATCGATTTGCTTCAAAAGCCGCTCGTAAGGGTCGTTTTTTCCACCATATGCCTGCTCGCGGACGTAATAACCGATTGAAAGCCCGGATATTGCAGGCCTTGGCTGCATTTTCATCAGCTTGTAAAGATCGGTACCGTCGGACGTTTCGGCCAGAATTCCAGTCGTTTTTAGGCCTATTTCGTCTTCTTTTAAGTCGGAATAGACGCCGACGGGCTTTAAATCGGACGCACTGATAGCCCATCCGCCATGTTGTTGCAGCATGGCGGGCCAATCCTGCTTACCGGATTGAACATCGGACAGGTAAGCAGAAAATGCACCTTTCTCAATCACGTCGCCATAGCTGTCAACGTTGCCAAACACAGCGCCATAGCCTGAAAACTCCATGCTGTTGGCAGCAGGATCGGTCGGCGCAAGCTTGCATTGGGTAAAATTGATGCGCTTGGTTTCAAGATCGCCCGATTGGCTATTTTTACGCTGTAGGAGTGACATCGTTTGTATTTCCGTCGGTTGGGTTGTTGTCTGGACTGGCAGGGTCCGTCATGTTCAGAGGAACTCGGTATTGTTCGCCGCCAGGATAAGGATTCCTGTCCTCAAGTTCGCGGATTTCGTTCGGATTGAGCGCACCAATGCCATACATTTTCGAATAAAATTCTGCACGGGCCTGAGCTGTCATGGCCAGCAAGGCGTTGCGGGTGAACTTGGTGAAGTAACCTTCGGCCAGCTCTTCATCGCTCAGCAAATTGCAGTTGGCAGACTGCTCGATGCGTGTCAGCCACGGCCCCAATGTTTGCCGCAAATGGATCAACACCATTTGCTCAGCGCTGGCATACGTGCTGGTTTTGTCGGAATGACCCACCATGATCGGCAGCACTTTAAAGCAGCGGCACGCCTCTTCGACCTGGAAGCGCCTGGTTTCAAGAAATTGTGCCTGGTCGTTTTGGGTGGCCATCGGAGACCATTTCATTCCGCCCCACATGACGGCGGTTTTGTAAGCGTTGTCGCCGCCGGATTGCCGTGAGTCCCAGCTTTCGCGCAGCGCTTTAGCCTGATCAGGTGTAAGATTGCTGTCGGTTGATAACACGCCGCCGACCGTTGCACCATTGCTGAACATCCGTGAACCGTGCGATTCCAGCGCCAATGCTAGGCCGATGGTTTCACGCATCAGCCGGACGCCATCCAGACCTTGCCAGCCATTCCAGCTAGGGCCGCGAAGGTGCCAGATTTCGCGCTTGGGAACGATTTCCTTTTTGCCGTCAGCCAGCGTCAGTTCGTAAGTCGTTTCGTTGTTTTTCCGGATCGGCCGGACTAAATGCGGCTCAAACGGCAGCAGCTCCACGACTTTTCCGCGCACGATGTTCTTCCAGGAATAGGCGTTGTTAGTCAATGCCAGGTGCATGGCCAGCTGCTCGCGCATTTCGAATGCGGTTTGATCGGCATTAGGCTTTGTTTTAAGCAGTGAGCAGGTCGGGTGATCTGGAACCTGCTCACTGCCTCCGCCCGGTAATGTCCGATAAGTGGCGAATGGAAGCTGGGCGATATCCTCGGCGATGACCCTGACGCAGGCCTGGGCAACGGAATACTGCAATGCCGTTTTCCAGGTCACGTGAATTCCGGCCTTGGAAGCGGCTTGGCCAAGCAAAGCTGCCCATACGTCTGATATATTGGCTGATTCTGAGCTTTTTTTCTGCCACGGCCATGAGCGCTGTTTGGTTAGAAAATTTGCCATTACCAAAACTCGCAACCGACGGATACTTGGGGTTCAGGTGCTACCATTGCTCTTCCTATTGCCATCATGAGGGCGACTGCCGGGTCGATCTTCTCTGTCGATTTGTTTTTTGCCGGTTTGATATTGCCGGCGGGGTCCTGATCGGCAACCACGTTGCTCATCGCCCAGCTTAAAACCGGATCATTGGGGTGTTCGATTTCTTTCGCTAAATAACGGCGTTCAAGCTCTTTCATGGGGGCGTTCATGCTGGCGTAACCCATGCCGAAGGCGACCATCGGGGCGTTGACTTCCATCAGATCGTTGACCAGCTGAGAACTATTCCAGCGGTCGAAAGCGATTTCCTTGACGTTGTAGCGCTCCATGAATGCCAGGATGTCGGCTTTGATCCAGTTGTAATCGATCACGTTGCCTGGAGTCAGTGTTAACCATCCTTGCTCATGCCATTGCCGGAATGGAACTGTGCTTTTTCTAATATTGGCATCGACGGCATCTTCAGGCAGGTAATGCTTTCCGAATACTTTCCAGCTGCCGTCTCTCATCACCATGACGCCGCCTAGACTGGCAATGTCCGACACGCTGGCAAGGTCAAGACCCAGAAAAACTTCTACGGGTTCCAGCTCTTCTGGCTTGTAGTCGACTCCGCAGGATAGCCAGCGCTCGATGTTGCACCAGGTTGATGATCCAGTGACCCAGATGTTCAGGTGTTTGGTTAAAAAATTGGTCTTGGCCGTTGGCATGACGGCGGCCTGACGGGCCTGCTCGCGCAGGTAATCCATACTGACCGACACACCCAAATTGGGGTTTGCCTTGATCCAGTTGGTTTCGTCCTGCCAATCGTCGCCATCGTCGAGAGTGAAGATGATTCCGAAAAACGAATCATCCTCGATAATGCCGGTCAGAATCTTGACCAGATAGTCGCGCACCTCGTAGCAAATGCCGTTTTTGTTGAAACCTGCCGTGGTGATGGCCCAAAGCAGCGGCTGCGAACGAGCACCAAACGCGGACTTGATCACGTCCCACATTTCCGACGTTTTGTGCGCGTGCAGCTCGTCGACCAGACCGAAATGCGGATTGAGGCCGTCTGACGTGTTGGCATCTGAGCTGAGCGGAACGAATTTTCCGAAGTTGGTCGGGTTGATGATGCCGTGTTCCTGCGCATCGAGCCGACGACTCAGCGGTCGTGACTGCCTGACCATGCGTTTCGCTTCGTCAAACAGGATGCGAGCCTGATCGCGTTTCGTTGCTGCGGCGTAGATTTCCGGGCCGCCCTCGTCATCTTTGGTCAGACCATAAAGGCCAATTCCGCCGAGCTTGGTAGTCTTGCCGTTTTTGCGGGCAATTTCTTCATAAACAGTGCGAAACCGGCGCTTGTCGGTGTCGATATACTTCCAACCAAACACGCAGGCAATGATCCAGGCTTGCCATGGATCGAGCTCAATCGGCTGCCCGGCCCATTCGCCTTTGCTGTGCCGCAAAAAGCCGAACATCAGCAGGGCACGGCGGGCGGAATCTTCGCAAAAAAAAAGCCCTCGATGAGGGCCTTCTTCTAAGTCTTTGTAGTGTCGTTCAACAGCCAGTCTGGCCAGTTTTCCGGTCTTTATCTTGCCGGTAAGAACGTCGCGGCCGTATTGGGCGGCTTTTTCTAAGGGGTCAGAAGTTGTCAAAGTCATCAAACAAATCGCCTTGTCCGGACTGCATGCCGCGCTCGGCAGCTGGAGCCAGGCCGAATTCGCCGACCAATGATCGCCATTTGCGCCAGTCGTCATTCAGCTGAGCGACTTCCGGACGCGATTTACGCTGCTCTCCGTTGCGGCCAACGGTCACATAGGACCAGTCTTTTTCGTCCAGATACTTCCTGGCATCTGACAACCGGCGTACAACGCGGCAGTATTCGCACAGCGCATCAACAAAATGCGGTTTCAGCCTACCCAGCATGGACAGATGCGGCGCTATGCGATCCCAGACTTTCAACTCGTCTGCTGTCAACAGATCGTCAGGGCGCAGATCCTTGGCCCGCGCAAAATGTACCGCTTGCGGCTCATCATGCATCGGCAGCGCCGATACCTTACCGACCACGGCCAGCTCTGGCTTCCTTCCTCGTGACATACAACCTCCAATCACCACCAACAACCAGTGGGCTTTTTCAATTTAATTCAAAGTCCGCATGAAAAAGGAGGGCATAACGGTCTAGGCTTTTGGGGCTGTAGAGATTTACACCCCCTACCCCATCCTGAAGCCACCGTCCTCTGTCGCCGTCTTGTAGTCATGACACTCTTTACAAAGCGCCTGCCAATTTGACGAATCCCAGAACAAAACCATGTCGCCTTTATGCGGAACTTTATGGTCAACCACAGTGGCAACAGCAACCTTGCCCAATTCCTCATGACGAACACACAACGGATGCTTGAGCAAATACGCAACCCTTGCCTTCTGCCAGCGATAACCATAACCGCGCTGCGTTGACGTTCCTCGCTCAATATCGAAGCGCTTGCGTTCAGCTTTCTTGTGCGTCTCACAATACCCAGGCTTATCAACCAAAGCTCCACATCCAGCATGCCGACATGGCGACTTAGCACGAACAGGCATTAATCACTCATCAACCGAGCCCGACTTAATCCCTAGCCTTGACTCAATGTACCGCTGCCCCCAGCGCTCAAGAATAAAGATAAGCCGCCCGCCCATATGCCCGCTAATACCAACAGCAGCACTGGTAATATAAAAATTAACCCCGTAAGCCTGACAGATCAGCGCAGTAACCAAACCAGAAAAGCCACTAATCGACCACTCGCCTACCAACTCAACAAGAGAAAACGACGACCCTGAACGCTTAATCCTACTCATATACGCCGCAGTCCCCCCCCATATCGCCATAAACATAAACAACACATAGCAAGTACCGCTTTCGACAATCGACTTCAAATACCCAACCGACTGCTCTGGCATAAAATAACTCCATGTATTGGGCATAAAAAAACCCGCCACAAGCTACCCCCTGAGCAGGTCACAAAAACATAAGACATAAAAAAAGCCCGCCTGAATAATTTCAGGCGAGCTTTTAGATGGTGACTAAATTTACAACTTGCCAGCCCCCCGAGTCAACAACTTTTTTGATCGCACCACAACAAAACACCCCCAACCATCGACCGAATCACCGCCAAATCATCCTTAACCACACTCAACGACACCCGCTCGCGCTGCTTAATTGCACCTGATTCATAACGACTTTTATAAAATTCATCAACCCTGACCACCACCTCAGCATACTTAACCCGATCCACATAAAAAAATTTAGCAACCAGGCGTTTTCTATCGTCCAATACGCCAACAATCAGTTTATCAACCAACTCAGCAACATCATTAACCTCATGATCACCGCAAACCACACGGCCAGCCATCTGCTCAGCAGAACACGACGGAAACCCCAACCGTCGCATCGTACCATCACGAGCCGCCCACCGGCCCCAATCCAACAAACACTGATGCCCCGTATCAGTCAACCTGCACATACTCACCCCAATATCGACTTAATGCCCAAAAAAAACCGCTTAGATTCATCACTATGCACAGGCTTATCAAACCGCCGACCCGTCACCGCATCCATAGGCCGACCAGCCCGCCTATCCATCAACCTCGCAAACTCGACCGCAGTTGGCGGCCTGAACTTAAAATCCCGCCGCATCACAAACGCCGCATCCTTGATCTGCCTACGAGAATACGACTCCAACACCCCGCCCCATTCAGCCTGCTCGGCCGCAAGCAAATCAGGCGTAGCCACCCTGCGCAACCACCAGCTGCAATACTTCGAGCGCAAATACCAAAACGCCAGATCAACCTTGCTTGCTATATCTGCTGACATCAACGCCCATCCGTTCACAACCGCGAGCCATAACCACCCGGCCATTCTCCTCAGCCGCCAAAACCTTAACCTCAACGCCATGACCGCGAAACAGATCCACCACCCTAGCCACATCCGGCATCGCCTCGCGCAACTCAACCCGACGCTGTTCAACACTGGCCGCCCTGGCCTCAACTTCAGCAGCCCGAACAACACGCTCAGCGGCATGCCTAGCCCTGACCTTATCCGCGACAGCATCAATGCGAGATCCCAACTCGTTAGCCATTGCCGACCATAACCCGATGCCGCAACGACTGGCCGCGCATCTCAATCACCTGACCGCCAAAACCAAGCAACCTGTCAAACGCCCGCTCACCAATGATCTCAGCAACCGCCTGCACATCATGATTCGAAATCGCCAGCGTCGGCAGACAGGCCCGAGACCTGGCATCAATGATCGAAGACAGCGCCATAGCCTCAAACTCAGAGCCATGCTGCACACCCACCTCATCAAGAATCAGCAACTCAGGAACCGTAAACTGCTCATAAGCCTCAAACTCGGATACGTCACTGCCACGCTGCCAAGAGCGCTTTATCAACAGCACCGCTTCCAGCACCGTGCAATACATCACCGACCGCAGCTCCTGCATCAACGCATTGCCCAGCGCGCATGCCGCATAGGTCTTGCCCGTGCCGATATCGCCATACAGCAACATTCCGGTGCCGGTTTTCTTCATCTCCTCAAACCGGCTCGCATAATCTAGCACCGCTGCATACGCCGCACGCTGACCAGACACACACGCCGACAGCTTGGCATCGCGATAACGGACAGGAATCGCAGACCTACGCACCACACCCTCAACCGCCCGAATCCTTAACGCCTGACGATCACGATCAAGCACAGCAGCAGCATTGCGGCTAATCGCCTCAACCTGACTCACAAACTCCTCACGACCTAACGACTTTGAGGTGGGCATATTTCTCAGCAAACGACTGACTGGCTGCATCTGAGTTGACATTGTTTCTCCCCGAAATTGATTGCTTTCCCATGCCGGCTTTCTTAACACCAACCGCCCGGCCCTGTTGTTTTTCAAATTGCGACTTAACGTGATTCAAGAACGTAGCATCCCATCCATGCCGCTTATCGCCGCGCTCCTGCCAATACAAAACAAACTCATCAACCAACCTGTCCGCAAACGCTTGCGGAATCCCTGCTCGTGCGATGAGTTCAACGCACCTGTCGCCAGGTTGCCAGTCAGCAGCGATCTTTTGTTTTTTCGCTGCACTGGGTTTCTCGCCTGTAGTAGTTGTAGATATAGGTTCAATAGTTACTGGTTTAGGTGCAGCTCCTGCACTACCCCCTAGTGCATCTCCTGCACTACATAGTGCAGCTCCTGCACTACCTATTTCACTAGATTTCGTATTTTCTTGAGATGACGCTTTGACATGCAACATCAACCGATACCGGTTCACATTCTTCATGCCGACATCATTTGACGACCTGATAACCTCAACCAGACCAGCCTTTTCCAGCTTGGTTATCTGATCAATTAGCGATCGCCTAGCCATGCCGCATTCCTTGGCCAGCAAATCAATCGACGGGAAGCACAACCCCGTATCATGACTGGTCCGGTTAGCCATCATCAGCAGGACGATTTTCTGCATGGCAGGCAATTCCTGCTCAGTCGCCCACGTCATAGCCTGGAAACTCATAAAGACCCGCCTTCTATTATTTTTTTGACGATAGAGCTAACTTCATAGATACCCGTATCTGTCATTAAGTGAAACAAGCGATGGCAGCCAACACAGAGGTCTATCGTTTCAGTTCCCTTGTTTTTTGCTCTGACAGGGTAATGATGCTTTTCCAGCATCGAACCGACTGAGCCGCAAAACAAACACCCATGCTCTACCTTTTTTCCTACACAAAGCTTCTCGTAGGCATCGGCGTCTGAATAAATTGTTTTATTGATCAAGCCAAGCTTGTGTAGTTTGGATATTCTTCTTGAAACGGATGATTTTGATTTAAGACCCGTTATTGGCAGATCTTCTATCAGCTTCAGATAATTGACGTGCTTGTTTTCAGATACATATTCCAGTAAAGCCCAATCAACATAATCAGTGTACTCATGCAAACCAGCCGCAACAATGCCCGCCTGATTGATCAAAATGGTATATTTCATCGACCGCCATCCAATGAGCTCAACACACAACGCACCACAGCCCAACTCTTGGCCGCAATGCCGGGCTTTTTGCACTCACGCTCCGCCTTTTCCTTGGCAGCACCCATCGATATCGCCGTATCAGTCGCAACCACAGCGCCATCAGGCCCGTAATATTCAATCCGATACTCACCAGACCCAATCATGCCGCCTCCAGATCATCAGCAATCGCATTCAACAGCTCAGCAATATCCTGATTACACAAAACCGCAAGCCGGTTCAGGCATTGCAGCTTAGTATCCAGATCATCAACAGGCCTGCGTGGCGGATTAACCTGCTTCTTAAGCTCATCCAGGCTTTTAGCAATCACATCAAAATGATCAACATCGATGTCAACCTTATCGTTGTGATCACCAACATGGTCGAGCAATCCAGCAGCGGCAGAAGACAGCTTTTCACTAGCCACCGAAACCGCATCAATCATGCGGGCCGCCGAAGAATTATCACCATCAACCGTAACCGCCTGAGCATTCAACACCTCTGCCCCCTTACCCGTCAGCACATAAACAGCGCCGGTAGCGCCCTTTCTTTCCGACGCAACCTCAACATATCCGTCATCCTTCAACCGCTTAAGCGCCGCACTCACATCCAACTCTTCCGCAGCAGAATCGCACAACGGAAACAAATCCCTGCGCCTCAGACCACCAGGACAAACCCCAAGCGCCCTAACCACTTGACCATCAACCGAACCAATCATGCTCATACCTAAACCCTATAGTCCGCACAAGGCGTCAAACACAACCGCAGCAGCTCATCATCCTGCGCATAAAACCGATCAACCGCACGATTAACCGCAGCATACAAGTCAACCAGAGAGCCGTCGTTGTAGATCACCACGTCACGCGAACCGATCGAAATGCCCAGCTCACTCACATGACGAACAGTAGCGTCAGAACCTATCTGTGAACGCCGCAAATGGATAATCATCCCGCCTCTCTCGCGAATAAGCGCCGCCTCATCCTCAAAACGAACATCATCAAACACAACCTCATGGTCGTAAGAGAACCAGGCAAGGCGCTCATCAGCAGAATTGACCCATAAACCATGGCCTATCATCTTGCGGCCCCACTCAGTACCCAACGTCTGCATCACATGTCGCATCGATACGCCCAGTTCAGGCACAAAGTCGCTTTTACGCGCAATCGCATCATCAGCAGCTGCACGGCTATAACCAAAGCCAGCCACCAGCAACGTGGACACCATCTCTTTCAGGGGATGCGCAAACGACAGCACATGCATATCCCGACTCCAAACCAACATATCAGCTACGGTGGATTTGCCAGAACCCATACGCCCCGTAATGCCAATCAACTTATTCATAAACTCCCCTCACCCTGACCCACCAAAGCCCTCAGACGCATGATTTCATCAACGTACTTAGAGCGTTCATATTGCTTAACCACCTTAACCTGCGTCTGCCTGAGCAGCTGCAACTCCGATTCCTTCCTGGCAATCTCCTTGCCGATCTGCGTCAACAGCGCAACCCGGCCTTTCCGATCAAACGACTCCGCAACCATCACCAATCCCCATACAACTCATCAAAGCGCCGATTAATCCAGCAGCAGCAATCATCAACAACAGCCAGAACCGCATTGGCCAGCGCAAACACCAGCCAGAACGACAAGCCAACCAGCAACCACACCAAACCGCGCAAATTCTTAAGCATTAGACTCATTACGCACTCGCGTAACATGATGGCCGCGCGCACGTCCATGACGTATCCTCAACGCATTGTCATCATCCACCTTAGCCGAACTAAAAATCAGCACCAGCGCCATCGACTTAACCGACAGAGAAATCATGCCCCGCGCAACCATCGTAATAATCGCCGTACAACGCGTATTGATCGACCGCTGGCGCAAGCCCAGCTTTTCGTACAAATTGGCCGTATGCACCCCAACCGTGCGGATACTGATCGCCAACACCCGGGCAATATCTTTATCGGACAAACCCTCAGACATCAGCACAGCAATCTCGCCCTCACGGGGCGTCAAGCGTTCCGGATTAACCAATTGAGCTCTTACCGTCATAAATAACCATTCCTGCTATGCTTAAACATTTTGACAACATCAAAGATCGCCACATGGACCCCTTCAACATCCTTAACAACATCATTCAACGCCTCAGTATCTTGGTGCTGTGGCTTATCTTTGCCGTTTTTCACCTAACGCTACTGATGATCGCCACCATCGTAATCTGGTCAATGTCGATAACACCCGCCCAAATAGCCACGACAATAACCACGGCCTTCCAGCAAGAACCTGTTGCCACTGCCGCCGAAACTCTTGGATTTCTTGGTTTGTCAGTTCCCGCCCTGGCATGGGCATACGTGAGAATTTGGCGCAAGATTTACGCTTCATTAGCGACCTCATATTTACTGAAAGACCTTTGACCCAATCCATTCTTGGCACTCATACACACCTCTTATTGTTTTTATTAGCGCCTTGCGGCGTATGTGGTTTTACTTACGTAATCAGCCGTATTACCCAACACGGCTGAGGTGATTAAAATTAACTGCATGTTTTATGAGCTATCTTTTAAACACGGATACACTTGAATCAGCCTATAAGCCTGAAGCGCTGGGACACATTCCCCCCACCCACTCACAGAAGATTTCTTGATACCAAGCGTTGCAGCAAGTCGCGTAACGCTTCCTGCCACACTAATAGCTCTATCTTTTTTAATAACGGGGTCTTTTATGCGTAATTCCATACACACCATGTTAGGTGAAGCTAACAAAACTGTCAAGCACAGGGAACTGTTACCTACACCTAACAACAGAGTAAGGCGCAAAAAACATAAAATGCCTGAAAATGGAAGCATGTCATTACAAGAACGCATTAACGAGTTATTCGACGAAAACCCCGATAAGAAAGCGGCTGAGCTTGCGCGATTTGCCAAAATCTCACGAGGAGCAGTGTCAGACTGGAGAAGCGGCGAAACAAAAACGATTGCCGGGAAAAACGCCGTTGCAGTAGCCAAGTTCTTCGGCGTCAATGTCGAATGGGTTCAAGATGGGAAGGGACCTAAGCGATCCGTTAAAAAAGTGACTAACGAATCATATGTTGTCGATATAAAGGGCAGTGTCCCATTAATTGGATGGGTGCAAGCAGGAGCATGGTGTGATGCGGTCGATAATTATGCGGCGGTTGATGCCGAATCGTGGTGGCCCTGCCCTGTAAAACATGGGAAGCATACTTATGCATTGAGAGTTCAAGGCGATTCAATGACGAACCCATACCCAGGCCAGCGCAGCTATCCAGAAGGCTCAATTATCTTCGTAGACCCAGATGTACAGGCGCACAGTGGACTAAGAGTTATCGCAAAGATCGCCGGAAGCAATGAAGTAACATTTAAAGAATACCGATGCGATAGCGGAAAACATTACCTTAAGCCGCTAAACCCACAGTATCAAACCATAGAAATCGAGCACGAAACCCACTTTTGCGGCGTCGTCATAGGGAAATTTGAACCAGAATAATATGCTAAAATAACCTCAATACCATATTTTTACCTAGAGTCGCATCAGCTGCGGCGTAAGTTAATCAACATCACACAATAACTATCAATAAGACCATGAAAAAACTACTTAAATGGATAGCCTACACAACAGCATTTATCCTTACAGGCCTTTTCATACTTGGGACGATTATAGAAAATAACAAATCTCCAGAACAAAAAGCCGCTGACGCAATCGCTCGCGAACAAGCAGCGGAAATAAAAAAACAACAACAAGAACAAGCCGCAGCAGCAGAAAGACTGCAACAAGAAGAGCAAGAAAAAAGCCAACTTAACGCCTTGCCTACCTTCACCGCAGCTAACTTAGCGTCGGATTACGAAGCAAACACAGTTGCCGCCGACCAGACTTATAAAGGCAAAAGATTCAAAGTCACTGGTGTAGTATCAGCCATCAACACCGACATCACGGGAGACCCATACGTCACACTTCGTGGCGGGGTAAATCAATTCATGGAACCTCAATTTAGCTTTGAACAGTCGGAATTGCAAAATCTAGCTAAGCTAAAAAAAGGCGTTAAAGTCACGCTGGCCTGCACGGGGAAAGGTGATATTGCAAAAACACCAACGTCTGGCGACTGCAAATTTATCTGATAAATAAGCACCGAATAGCCAAGTAGTAACTCTTACACGGCTTATAAGCTATGCCGAACTGAAGAGGCGCGGCCGGTCTTCATTCCTATTGTAACGGCCAATAAGCCCCTCAGTTCGGCGCCAAAATGGCGACAAACAGGTACGCACTGCGTACACACAACGGGAAGAAGCTTATTAACTCTGCGCTGGGATAAGTTCCGCGACAATTTGTCGCACCTAGCTAAATAATTTAACGTTATAATTTAGACGTTTTCCGTTATACCAAGGCGACCGATATGGTTATTATCGATTTTACAGATACAAAGAAACAAGCATTTATACGCGGCTTTCATAAAGGCCTTGCTGCGCCATCAATGCTGTTCGAACAATACTCTGCGCATCAATTACCAGAAGTTAAACAAATAAGCCTGCCAACAATCAACGAAGACCAAGCACTAAATAGTGACTGGGAAAAGATTGGCTCTGACTTTAAGCATGTAATTGTGACATATGGCACAGAAGCCGCCACAGAAAAATAATAATAGAGGCAATAATCCCCAAATATTTGCCGCCCAGCAAACCGTTACCCACTATCAAGGAGCTGTACCACACCCTGATATTTTACGCGGCATGGATGAGCTGGTTCCCGGAACAGCAGCCCGGCTAATAAAGCTTGCCGAGGACGAATCAATTCATCGCCGCAAGCTCGAGGTAATGGCGCTTGAAGCAAATATAGCAACCCAGCAGAAACAATTAGCGCTTGGATCACAGCAAAACACATCCGTATTCAGAAGTGATTTTATAGGCCAACTGTTTGGATTGGTAGTTTGCTTATTTGCAATCGCAGCGGCGGTTTTTTTAGGCCTGGAAGGGCATGATTGGTTGGCCGTATCCATTGCAGCAATACCAACAGCAGCCATCATCAAAGCATTCACAAAAAAGAAACAATAGCCTACTGCCACCCTACACAACAAACCCGCCTTGAGCGGGTTTTTTATTGCCTAAAAATGGCAATTATTGCACCTAAGAAAACCTCTAACACAACAAATTTTCTAAATTTGGTTAATTAACCAAAAAATATTGTTAGCCACTCTTGACTTTGATGTTAGGTAAGCCTAACATTAACACATCAACGGCGAACAGCGACTAACAAAACAGCAAAACGCCAACACCAACCGCGGAGAAGCGCATGGCAACAATTACCATCGAACTGAAGCATGAACAAGCCGAAGCGTTAGCGTTATTTTGCAAAAAGATTAAGTTCCAGGATTGCCGGAAATACGCCACCAACGACCAGTCCGCCAACGCCATAGCTCATGCGCACCAACAGATGTCAAACGGTTTGGCGAAAGCAGGCTATTCCGCTTATTAACGATTTACCCAGCGCGTCATTTACCAACTAGCCCGTCGAAGTCAGGCGGGCATTTTTTAAAGACGCTAAACCGAGCATCGGAGCTAATAACACCGGAATACCAACCGGATAAAACCTGAAATAACAGGCGCACAGCAATATCTCACATCGTTACCTGGAACAGCCCCACCGGTAGAGTGAAATAAAGACGATAGCCGGTCTGGGTGGTTCCTACCGGCGAACCAAATTTAAACGAGACCCGACTCGCATCAAGCCGGGAAAACATGCGGAAACGCCAATAACTGCCGCAGGGATGCGGAATTAAAACGCCGGTACAAACCATCGGCTGAACTATCAAAACAACGATAAACCCGGACAGCTGCTGCACTGCACCACTTTCGGGCAACGAGGAGATAGAAGAAATGCAAACACAATCAGAACAAGCATTAAAAAACATCAGCCGCCTGAGCGCATACCGGGCCAAACAAACCGAATACCAACGCCGACGCGCAGCCATTGCCGAACAAATCAGCGACTACAGCAAAAAACTCGGTCTTAACGTCACCCAAAGAAGCATCGCCGTAAAAATGGCCCTAAAACAGCTGGATTATGGCGTTAGCGATGACGACGCATGCAAAACCGGCATCAACGCCGCCAGAACCATTGCCTTGGCCAGCGCCAACGAGCGCATAACCTGCAATCGCCGCCGCTTTTCAATCAACCTGCATTGATCCGCCATGCCAACGCTGGAACAGCTACAGCAAACCATCGCCGACTGGAACGAACAACACCCGGTCGGCACGCCGGTCAAACTTCAAAACGGATTTGGCGTAGTAACGAGCACCACAACCAGCTCGCCGGCCATGCTGTTTGCCAAGACTGACGCTGTGATCTATCTGTCCGGCGTGATCAATCCGGTTAATTTGGATCGATTAACCGTTGAATAAATAAAAATCGAAACACTTTATTACCAGATACGCACTTAACAAGGAATAAAAATGAAAACCATACAAGACATCGTAAACAGCAAAGTATCCGACATGATAGCCAACGGCACGATTGAAGCCGCCATTGAAAACGGCGTGCAAAAAGCCATTGAGAGCGCCATTGCTGAACAGTTCAAAACATACGGTGACATGACTAAGCAGATCACTGAAGTTATATCGAACGGCTTAATGATCAACACTAAAGACCTGCCTTTTGAAACCTACAACCAGCAAATGCTAGTTGCTGTAAAAAGCAAACTGGGGAACATGTTCCAAGGCGTCGCATCGGAAAAATTCCTCGCAGAAATCGATAAAACACTGGCCCCAGCGCCGGCGCAAATGAGCCTGAAAGAACTGGTTGAGACGGTCGTTAAGTTTTGGCGTGAAGACGATGATGATGAACTGAGCGTTTATGCAACTGTTAAAGTCGAGCCATTTCACAACTTTGGGAAAAGCTTAAGCATGTGGAAAAAAGAAAACCCTCGAACAGAATACAGTTCTACAGCAGACCTACATTTATACATCAGCAACGGCACTATCCGCATTAACCACAGTCACCACTATAACCCGACCAGCTTTGACGATTACGAAGCATTCATTTTTAAATGCTACGCCGCCGGCACTGTTATCACCGACATAGAAGACTTTGACGCCGATGATTGCGACTTAAGCCTTAGAGATTACGAAGACTAAACAGCATTGAACTACGCATTTCATAACGGAAAAAATCAACATGACTGTAAAACACACCACCTGCCTGCAAAAATACGGCCCAGCCGAAAAAGAAAAACACATGATCCTTTGGGACGTGCCGCCGCATTTAGAAATCGGCGCAATCCCCAAGCGGCTCTACTGCAACGGCGACCTGATCGTGCCGCTTGGCCATGCCTTCCAGAACATCATAACGCGCGGCCTGATCGACCAACTTAAAACATTCGACGGCTGCTTCAATATCCGCAAAAAAACACAGGGCTCAACACCATCGCTGCATTCATGGGGTATCGCCATCGACATAAACGCCGCCTGGAACGGCTACGACAAGAAACCAACCATGTCCAAAGAACTGGTCGCCTGCTTTACCGATTCAGGCTTTGACTGGGGCGGAAACTGGTCAATACCGGATGGAATGCACTTCGAACTAGCCCATTTACCAGGAGTTATCTGATGAAATTTAACACGCCAAAAGCTAGTAATCATCAAGCTATTCTCGGCAAGCCAAATAACCGCCCAAGCTACGTACAGGCACTAGAAAAAGCCATGGAAACCCTATGGACACCAGAAGCCGTGCGCCAGACCCGCGAGCTGGCCGAACAGATCCACCTGAACAACCAGGAGCGGGCGGCATGAGCACACTAACAACTCAAAAGCAGATCGCCGCCGCACTGGGCGTCAGCAAACAAAAACTGTCAAAACTGATCCATGAAAATAAGATCCAGCCGCCACCCGTGATCCTGATAAAAAACAACACCCGCTACTACGACGCCATAGCGGCCGAAAAATTGATCAAGTCAGAACCGTTAAAGCCAGAAAACCTGCTGCTCGCTCAAGCCATCAGCAATAAACCTGGCCGACCACAGATCGACAACATCATGGCGACTCAATTTATCACTAGGGCAAGTGCCTGCGCAAAACCAAAAACACTCGCGGATATCGTAAAAAAGCACATCGGCCAAAGACCAAAAACAACCGTCGTGCATTTAGTTGAGCGCAACGACTACATACCGCCGAACTCAGCCTTGGCAAGAGCCAGCCACAACGCCGAGCATCGACTAAGCGGAGTATTTTTCTAATGCACGATGTGATTGAACTGATACGGCAACACAACCCAACAATCGATCATGCTGTAGTGGGTTATGTGATGTTTGCCATCGCCTTGGTGTGGCTAATACTGAAGATAACGAGGTAATCATGACAACCCTTGAAAAAACCCAACCGTCAAAAACATTTTACTGCGTCTCAGGCCAGACCAACCGCCCGATCGAGCAGCTGGGTAGGATCGCACCGCGCAGCCATTCCAAGCGCTGCATAACCTGCCGCGAAAAGGCTGATGCGCAGAGTGCGCGGCTGGCCGCCATATCATCCAAAAAAGGCGATTTTTCAGCGTTTAAAGATGAAATGAAGCGCATTGAACTGGGCAGGCTTTAAGCACAATGGCACGTATTGATCAACGTAGGGTACGCACCGCGCACCCTAAACCAAAAGAACCAAGAGCGCATAACATATGAGCCTAATAACCCTCCAACAATGGAATGAACAGCTATTCAATGGACGTTACACACTCAACACCTTGCGCGCATGGGCCCGTAACGGCCACATCAGCCCTGCCCCGGAAAAAATCGGCAAGGACTGGATGGTGGCCCTCGATGCCCGCTACCGCAAGCCGAAACGGCCCGTAACAACGCCGAGTAACGTCGACCTGACCATCATTCCGACAGATCCTGTGGTTTTGCAGATATTGAATGGAGCCATGGGATGATTGAACAAATCAACTGGGTAGCCACTGCCGACCGTTTGCCTAACGCCGAAGAAACCGTTCTGGTTTTCCTGCAAAACGCCAACGAGCCCTGCTGGACGGGCTACATCGGCGAATATGATACCTAGTATTACGCCGACGGCTCGGCCATCGTCAACGATGCGCCAAGCCATTGGACGCACATGCCTGGCGGCCCTGGTGCATAGCCTATTTTTGATGGTTACCTCAACAGATAACCTCATTCACAACAAACGGATCGCTAAAATAGGACGCTACAGTTTTTAAATGAGGACTCCACAGATTTGGGGAGTGTTTTTGAATCAAAAATGTAATTGAATTCGTTATGACAAATATTATTCATATCAATTATTCAGATAGCCAGATCGACTTTAACGATGATGGCTGGTTTAACGCTACAGTTGCAGCGGCAAAATATGGTAAGAGGCCTATTGACTGGTTGCGGCTCCCAGAAACCGTAAGATATTTAGATGCGCTTTGTAGGAAAAGTGATGTGAGAAAATCTCACTTCACAAGAGCTCAAAAAGGGAACTCTAAAAAATTTACTCAGGGAACTTGGTTGCACCCAAAACTGGCAGTCAGGTTTGCACAATGGCTAGATATGGATTTCGCCATTTGGTGCGATGAACAGATTGACAGCTTATTAAGAGACGCTGGCGATCTTAAGAGATTGCGCCATAAATCGACTGTCAGTTTTAAAGTCATGAATGACGTATTGTTATTAAATCGCAAAGCCCAGGGGAAGGACTCCACGTCTAATCATTTTATCAACGAGGCGAAGCTGGTTAATTGGGCACTGACCGGTGAATTCAAAAGCATTGACCGGTCTAAATTGTCTATTGCTGAATTGGATTTACTTGCTCAGATCGAAGTGCATAACGCGGTTTTGATCGGATCAGGAATGTCTTATGAATTCAGGAAGGTTGAATTAAAGCGTTTTGCTGATGAATCTGGCAAAGCCATAATCGGGAAAAACGCCACATACGAGATAATCAATAATTCAATCCGTATTGGTACTGAGATTAGCCATGGATGAGTTAATTATTAATTACTCAATGGCGGTAACGGCAATGAAGTATGCAAAAGAGTATCTCGATGGCTCTCGGGATAACAAGGATATGGTGCTGGCCT
>Ga0208508_1000101_pt1 | contig 23858 bp, 24 predicted proteins | sample LakWasMeta1_LOW4_2_FD_183853 | JGI IMG/M metagenome (GOLD analysis project Ga0208508, IMG submission 183853) | Freshwater sediment methanotrophic microbial communities from Lake Washington under simulated oxygen tension - Sediment Metagenome... | ecosystem: Environmental > Aquatic > Freshwater >...
TTCAAAGTGCGGCCGCGCATGTAGGCCAGTGGTGCAACTTCAATTGCGCCGCGCTCAAACATTTTATTGACAGTATCGTAACCCGCCAAGTCATAAAGCGCATCATACAAGGGGCGCAGGTAAGGGTCTACCTTCTGGTTCAAATCGCCCGGTAAAAAGCCCAGGCGCTCGCCGGCTTCAACCGCCGGGCGTACCAGTACAATGCGTTTTACGCGGTCACGCGTCATCGCATCTACCGCACTGGCAACGGCTAAATACGTCTTGCCGGTGCCGGCAGGGCCAATGCCAAAGGTGATGTCATGTTCCTGAATCTGCTGTAAATAAGCCACCTGGCGCGGTGTGCGCCCATGCAGGTCGCCGCGCCTGGTCATCAGCACCGGCATGGCTGTGGTGGTGACATCTTCAGGTTTCAGTTTGTCGATTTCCACCAGCCCCAGCTGAATGTCTTCAAGCTCAATCGGCTTTTTGGCGCGAATGTAAAAGTTTTCAATGAGCTGCGCCGCAAGGCGGGTGTTATCGAGTTTGCCGCTGATGTTAAATGTGCCGCCGCGGCGGTTGATATTCACTTCAAGCGCGGTTTCAATCTGCTTGATGTTTTCATCCAGCGCGCCGCACAAGTTGGCAAGGCGGGCGTTGTCTTCTGGCTGTAATGTAAATTCCATATTCAATAAACCTTAAATTATTTCACCGGCTAAACGTCTTGGGTTGCTGACATCGGTAATGCGTACGTTCACAAACTGGTGCGTCAGGCTGGCATTGCCTGCAATATCCACTACGCGGCCGTTATCTGTTTTGCCTGCCAGCAGTGTGCTGTCTTTCCATGACGGGCCTTCAATCAGTACGCGCTGTACTGTGCCCAGCATGGCTTCAGATATGGCCTTGGCCTGTGCTTCGTTGATCGCCTGCAATTTGCTTAAGCGTGCAAGCTTCACCTGCTCTGGCGTGTCATCACTCAGGAACGAAGCGGGCGTGCCGGGGCGCGGGCTGTATAAAAAACTGAAACTGGCGTCAAAACCGACATCGGTCATCAGTTTAACGGTCGCTTCAAAATCCGCCTCGGTTTCACCGGGAAAGCCAACGATGAAGTCTGAAGTGAATGTGAGCTTGGGGTTAGCCGCACGCAGCTTGCGGATGATGGATTTATACTGCAGCGCAGTGTAGTTGCGCTTCATTGCCATCAATATGCGGTCGCTGCCGGCCTGCACCGGCAGGTGCAGCTGTGCTGCCAGTTTGGGCACGCTGGCAAAGCATGCAATCAGGCGCTCGCTCATTTCATTGGGGTGGCTGGTGGTGAAACGGATGCGCTCGATCTGTGGAATCTCAGCAATGGTTTCTATGAGCATTGCCAGATCAGCGTCTACGCCCTCATATTCGGCACGGTAGGCATTGACGTTCTGGCCGAGCAGGGTGATTTCCCTGATGCCTTGTTCAGCAAGCTGTACCGCTTCGGTCAGGATGTCGGCAAACGGGCGTGATACTTCTTCGCCGCGGGTATAGGGCACCACGCAGAAGCTGCAGTACTTGCTGCAGCCTTCCATGATGCTTAAAAATGCCGAGGCATCTTCAACACGCGGTGGCGGCAGGTGGTCAAATTTCTCGATCTCGGGAAAGCTGATATCTACCTGAGATTTGCCGCTCGACTGGCTGTTCTTGATCATGTCCGGCAGGCGGTGCAGGGTTTGCGGGCCAAACACAATGTCTACATAAGGTGCGCGCTTGATGATGTTATCGCCTTCCTGCGATGCAACGCAGCCGCCAACGCCGATGACCAGGTTCGGGTTTTTTTCCTTGAGCGGTATGAAGCGGCCCAGGTGGCTGTAGACTTTGTCTTCCGCTTTCTCGCGCACCGAGCAGGTGTTCAATAGAATAACGTCTGCATCTTCCGGCTTCAGTGTTTCTACCATGCCATCTGCAGATGACAGCATGTCTGCCATGCGCGCAGAGTCGTATTCATTCATCTGGCAGCCAAATGTCTTGATGAATACTTTTTTAGGGGCGGATTTTTTAGGAGTGTTCAAAGTCTTAACCGATACGTAAAACGCAATTTTAGCGCATTTGGGCAATTGCCTCACGCAAAGTTGCGGTGCGCTAAGGTAAAATACCCCAAAACATTTATTAAGACCCCTATATGCAGGCATTGCCAATTTTTTTCAATATTACCAATCGTTTATGTATTGTCGTAGGCGGCGGTGATGTTGCAGCGCGCAAGGTCAGCATGCTGTTGAAAGCGAATGCGGCGATTACGTTAATCTCGCCGGAGATTTGTCCTGAGCTGCAGGCGCTGGCAGAGGCTGGCAAGATCAGGTTGATACAAGCGGCTTATTATGCAGGCTGCCTCAGCGGTGCCTGCATGGTGGTGGCCGCGACTGATGACGAGGCTGTGAATAAAGCAGTCTCGCGCGATGCCAAGGCCTTGAATATTCCGGTCAATGTGGTTGATGCGCCAGACCTGTGTACATTCACCATGGGGTCTATCATAGACCGCAGCCCGGTGGTGATTGCGGTTTCCAGTGAGGGTAATGCGCCTGTGCTGGCACGCTACATTCGTACAAAAATCGAGACCATGCTGCCGGCAGGCTATGGCAGGATTGCAGGTATCGCCGGTGAATTCCGCGATAAGGTAAAAGCCAGGTTTGCAACCACGCAGGAACGCCGCCGCTTCTGGGAAGATACCTTTCAGGGCCCGGTGGTCGAGCGTGTGCTGGCAGGGCAAGAGCAGGCCGCACGTGATTTATTGCAGAACCTGATTGATAACAAAGACCATGCCGGTAATAAAGGTGAAGTGTTTCTGGTGGGCGGCGGCCCGGGCGACCCCGACCTGCTCACATTCAGGGCCTTACGCCTGATGCAGCAGTGCGATGTGTGTGTCTATGACAAGTTAGTCAGCCCTGAAGTGATGGAGTTGGTGCGGCGTGATGCCGAGCTGATTTACGTGGGTAAGGCGCGTGACCAGCACACCATGCCGCAGGAAGAAATCAACGCGCTTCTTGCCACACTGGCCTTGCAAGGTAAGCGTGTGCTGCGTTTAAAAGGCGGCGACCCATTTATTTTCGGCCGTGGCGGTGAGGAAATTGAAACCCTGATGCAGCATGGCGTGCCGTTTCAGGTGGTGCCGGGTATTACCGCAGCAAATGGCGTTTCCAGCTATGCAGGTATACCGCTGACGCACCGTGATTATGCTCAGGCTTGCCTGTTTATTACCGGACACCTCAAAGACGGTACGCTGGACCTGGACTGGGCATCCATGGCGCGGCCCAAGCAAACAGTAGTGATTTACATGGGCCTGGTTGGTTTGGCACAGATATGTGAAAAGCTGATTGAACATGGCGTGCCAGCCACTATGCCGGTAGCTGTAGTGCAGCAGGGCACGACGCAACGGCAAAAAGTAGTTACTGCTACCTTGCAGGATTTGGCTATAAAGGTTGAGGCGGCTGGCCTAAAGCCGCCATGCCTGACGATTATAGGGGAAGTTGTGCATCTTCGTGAGAAATTGCGCTGGTTCGAGCCTGATGGCGCTTGATGTGTGATTGACCGGCAGCATTCGCGGCCGGCTGAAATTCTTGATAGGGTTTAATTCTTGATGGGGATGCTAAGCCTGGCCTCCAGGCCGCCTTCCGGGCGGTTGATTAATTCAAGTTTACCGTGATGCAATTTTGCGATGCGGTCTGCAATCGCTAAACCTAACCCGCTGCCGCCGGCATTGCTGCGCGCGGTGTCGAGCCGTTCAAACGGACGCAATAGTTTCTCAAGATGCGTTTCAGGAATACCGGGGCCGTTGTCAAATACGCTGATAATGATGTTGTCAGCCTGAATCTGGCTTGCTACCCGCACCTGCCCGCCGCCGTATGCGTAGGCATTGCCTACCAGGTTATCCAGCAGCCGCTGCATAGCGAGTGGTTTTACCGGTACTGAATAGGTGGGCGCCAGCTGTATGATGAGTTCTCGGCCGGCACGTGCCTGGCGGTCATGCAGAGCTTGCAATAAGCTATTGATGTCTATCATCTGCACAGGCTCACCTTCTGCGCCCCGTACAAAATCCAGAAACTGGTTGATGATGTTATCCATATCTGCGATATCTTCAATCATGCCGTTTTTCAGGTAGCCGCAGTCCTGGTCCGGCAGCATTTCCACCGCCAGCCTCAGCCTTGCAAGCGGTGTGCGAATATCATGCGATACGCCCGCCAGAATCAAGGTTCTTTCCGCATCAAGTTCGGCCAGTGATTCCGCCATTTTATTGAATGTACTGCTTACTTCACGCAGTTCGGTCACGCTGTCTTCCGGCAGTTTTTCAGGCTTCTCGCCATTGCGTAATCTGTTTGCGGCGCTCACCAGTAAATTGAGTGGCCTGTTGATGCGTGCCGCAAGCAAGTAGCCGCCCGCCAGGGAGAGCGCCAGCACCAGCGCACCCCAGCCCAGCCATTGCCACGGGAATGGCCGCTCTACATGGATGCGCGGAATGACCACCCAAAAGTCATCCTGGCCGATGCCAAAGCTTACCCACAGGCCTTCAATGCCATAGTGTTTTACGGTGATGATTGTTTCCGGCCCCAGGCGTTCGCGGATTTTTTCTGCAACCAGTTTGATAAAAGGGTCATCCGGTAATGGATCTATATCTTCCATAAAGTCTGCGTAATAAATACGCACGCCTTCTTTACCGGTAAGTTCAGACAGCAGCGCCAGGCGCAGGTTTTCCTGTGAGGCGATAAGCGAAGCGCGGGTGTAGTTCACTACAGTCACTGCCTGCAATGCGGTTGCTTCGGCACGCGGTTCGCGCTCAAAGTATTCAAAGATCCGGAGAGAGGCTACCTGCCCAATCGCCAATAATACGGCGATTAGCAACATGATTCTGGCAAGTAGGGTTTTTGGTAGTAGGCGCAAAGGTTAACCTGAAACAATCCGGCGTCCGATGTTGGGCAGCGGCGCCAGGTATACAGTGATTGAAAATTATATCGCTAGGATTTTAGTCTGCTTCACCGTCAGGAATGAAAACATAGCCAAAGCCCCACATGGTCTGCAAATAACGTGGATGTGCTGGATCTGGCTCTATCAGTTTACGCAGGCGTGATACCTGCACATCGATACTGCGGTCAAATACATCCAGTTCACGTCCGCGTGCAAGCTGCATGAGCCTGTCGCGAGATAAGGGCTGGCGAGGGTGATCAACAAATACTTTGAGCAAGGCAAACTCACCGCTGGTAATGGCGATGGCATTGCCGTTGTGGCTCAGTGAGCGGGTGGAAGCGTTAAATACAAAATCGCCTATCGTGACATTCTCGTTAGTACTGGCTGGCGCACTTGGTACCAGGCGTTCATGGCGGCGCAATACAGCATTGATGCGCGCCAGTAATTCACGCGGGTTAAATGGTTTTGGCAAATAGTCATCCGCGCCCATTTCAAGCCCGATAATACGGTCAACTTCATCACCGCGTGCTGTCAGCATCACAATCGGCAGCATTGTGCCGCTGCCGCGAATCCTACGGCATATCGATAAGCCATCTTCACCAGGCAGCATCAGGTCTAGTACAAGCAAATCTATTGGTTCATTAGCCAGCGTTGCATCCATTTCTTTGGCATCGGCAGCAACTTTTACCGTGAACCCCTGTTCTGTCAGGTAGCGCTGCAATAGCTCGCGCAGGCGCACGTCATCGTCTACTACTAAGATTTTCTTGTTCTGATCAGCCATAATTTAGTCGAAATCCTGAATTTAGATGGAATTATATTGAAAAAAATGGTCTTACAATTTAAATTTCCAGTAAAGCAGAGTGTATGCTAATTTTAAGTAAAATCAAACGTTATAGCGCTGGGATACAGGACTTTTTTAAGGATTTGCATCAGGTCAAATTGTTACAATTAGTTACAATTTGGGGGTGTGGTGAAACATTCAATTTACAATCCTGCTTCATGATAACGCTACTTGAACCTAGATGGCTGATATTGGAAAGTTGATTCTTTGGATTTGATTTTGCAAAACAAGATGTTAATTACGAAACATGTCTGCTTGGCGCTATGCTTGGGTTTTGGTATGTCTTTCGGTATCACAGCAGGAGCGCGCAACAATATTATTGTGGTCGCGGCCGATAAGAGCAAGCGGCCGGTAGATGAGGCGCGCCCGGCCGAAGATGATACAAAAAATGAAGGTCTGCAAAAGACGCTTAATCTCAATTCAATTTCAGCCCCGAACATAGAGAGAAGTTGCGTAAAGCCCTGGATGACTACGCACGTTCGGTTGACCCTGGTCATGAGCAGATAGAAGAACGCCGCCGTGCTATGCAAGATAGTATAGAAACACGTTTTTTTGAGGCTGACAGCGATGGTGACGGTACGCTGGATAGGCAGGAAGCTACTGAAAAACTGCCACAAATTGCCCGCCATTTCAGTTCTGTAGATAGTAATCAGGATAACCTGATTTCTCTGGGGGAGCTTGTAGAGGCTCAAGCGCGAATTTTAGAGCGCAGAAAAGCTGCAGAAGCTGCTCTTGAACAAGAGAAGCAGCAAAAAACACTAGAGGCAGAGGCGGCCGCTGCACCTAAACCAAAAAATAAACAGGCTACCAACAGTTCTAAAAAGAAATCCCTGTAATTCCAATTGCCAGCACAGCTGCTGATGCAGCACTTCTAGACTTTTCTTCTTCTTTTTTCTTTATCTAGTTCAGCCCACTTTGTGATGGTGTTACAGTAACAGCATCATTTTTAAATTTCTGATTGCTCATTTTTATGTCCAGAAAGTATTGATGCGGTGAGGCTGGAAATTATTGACAGCATTATGCAGCTTGATGCATCACGCTGGGATGCACTTGCGTGCGGCATGCCACTTTTGAGCCATGCGTTTTTGTGCGCGCTTGAAACGTCAGGGTCTGTGGGGGCTGGAACCGGCTGGCAGCCAAGCCATATGGCAGTATTTGATGAAGACCTGCTGGTTGGTGCCATGCCGCTCTATGTTAAAACCCACTCTTATGGCGAATATGTATTTGACTGGGCTTGGGCCGAGGCTTATACGCGCAATGGCTTAAACTATTATCCCAAGCTGTTGTCCGCGATTCCTTTCACACCGATTACCAGCTCGCGATTACTCACCAGCCAGCCTGGTATCCGGGCACTTATTGTCAAGATGCTTACGCAGGTCATGCAGCAGAATAGCCTTTCATCAGCGCATGTCCTGTTTCCTGATGATGAATCTGCATCTGCTTTTAGAGCGGCTGGCTGGCTTGAGCGCACTGGCGTTCAGTTTAGATGGCAAAACGAGAATTTTAAGAATTTTGATGCGTTTTTAGCTACATTAAGCCACGATAAACGTAAAAAAATCCGACAGGAGCGTAAGAAGGTGGCCGGTGCCAATGTCACTTGCGTATGCATCAAAGGTGCAGAGATTACGGCTGAGCAGTGGGCGTTTTTCTATCAATGCTATCAAAACACCTATTTTGAACACAGGTCGTCACCGTATCTGACGCTCCCGTTTTTTCAGCAGATTGGCCGCGCCATGCCTGGAAATATACTGCTGGTGCTGGCGTATGTCGGTGAAGAGCCAGTGGCGGCGGCTTTGAATATCTATGATGAAACCACTCTTTACGGCCGCTACTGGGGTGCGCAACAGTATGTTCCCAACTTGCATTTTGAGCTTTGCTATTATCAGGCGCAGGAGTTCTGTATCAGGGAAAATATTCAATTTTTTGAAGGTGGTGCCCAAGGTGAGCATAAACTTGCACGGGGGTTTAAACCAAGGCCAACCTGTTCGTTTCACAAGATTGCGCATTCAGAGTTTGCAAAAGCCATTAAAGAATTTGTGCATCAGGAGTCGCAGGGTATCGCCGCGTATACAGATGAGCTGGAAGAGAGGGCGCCATTTAAAGCACGCAGTGATTAAATGACTGAAGCAACTGAATGGTTGTAAGCATGCTGGCTCTGGTTTAAGCCAAAGCCAGCATGCTTAAGGTGAGGTATTATTGGGGAGGCTAGTGATTATTTGGGAGCTTTGGCGCCGTCACCGGAGTGGTGATCACACCTGTTCTGCATGGCTTTACGCTCGCTGTCATCAATCTTGCCATCTTTGTTTGTATCCATCTTTGCAAACATCTTTTCGGCACGTGCCTGATGCGCAGACATAAATTCCTCGCGGCTGATAGAACCGTCTTTATTGGTATCGGCATCTTGCCACATGTGACGATGCATAGGCTCATGATCCATACCATCATGCGCTGCACTGGCTACTTGAGATAAACCTAATAACAGTGAAGCTATTGTTAAAATCTGTAGGGTTTTCATAACGTATCCTTGAGTAGTGATAAAAACCGTGACTGAATCCAATCACGGGTATTGCCATGATTCATGACTTTAATGGTCAGTGTTAAACCATATCAGACTAACGCCTGGCGTTGTGAATGGTTTACAAGTGGGTGCTCGTAACTGCTATGTCAGGCATTTTCATACCAGTGTTTGCTGCGGTTCACTACCTGCACCACTAGCAGCATGACGGGTACTTCAATCAGAACACCAACAACAGTAGCCAGCGCGGCACCCGAGTGAAAGCCAAACAGGCTGATTGCAGCGGCAACTGCCAGTTCAAAAAAATTACTGGCGCCGATGAGTGCAGAAGGGCAGGCTACGCTGTGTTTTTCACCCAGTTTTCTGTTGAGCCAGTAAGCAAGGGCTGAATTAAAGAACACCTGAATCAGTATTGGCACTGCCAGTAAAGCGATAACAAATGGCTGCTGCAGTATGGCCTCGCCCTGAAAAGCAAACAGCATGATGAGCGTGAGCAGCAGTGCGCTTATTGACCAGGGGCCGATTTTTTCCATGGCAGCATTAAAAGCCCCTTGCCCGCCTTGCAGTAAAACTTTGCGCCAGATTTGCGCCAGAATAACCGGAATCACGATGTAGAGCACGACCGATGTTGCCAGCGTTGCCCATGGCACAGTGATGGCAGAAAGCCCGAGCAGCAGTGCAACAATTGGCGCAAATGCAAAGATCATGATGCTGTCGTTCAGCGCAACTTGTGACAGCGTAAACAGGGGGTCGCCATTGGTTAATTTGCTCCAGACGAATACCATCGCGGTGCAGGGGGCTGCCGCAAGCAGAATCAGGCCGGCGATGTAGCTGTCAATCTGGCCGGCAGGCAGCATGGGCGCAAACAGGTTGCGAATAAACAACCAGCCCAGAAATGCCATGGTGAATGGCTTGACCAGCCAGTTAACGAATAACGTTACGCCAATGCCGCGCAGGTGCTGCTTTACTTCATGCAGTGCGCCAAAATCGACTTTCACCAGCATCGGTATGATCATCACCCAGATCAGCAGCCCGACCGGCAGGTTGACCTGGGCTATTTCCATGCGGCCAAGTGCCTGAAACAAGGCGGGGAATAACTGGCCGAGTATGATTCCGCTCACGATACATAAGCCTACCCAGACTGTCAGGTAGCGTTCAAAAATACTCATGGGAGGTGTGGTTTTTTCTTGGTTCATATTGTTATCTGGTAGCTTATTAATAGGATTTGCGGAGACTAGGTATTAGCCAGTTCCAGCAGGCGTGTGACTCCGATAGGTTCATCTTTCAGCAGCGGTACGACGGCGTAGCGCTTGGCATGTTTTTCTGCAACGGCCTTGATTTCCGGCAGTTCATTTGCGGCACGTTTACGCAATAAAGGCGACTCAGCCGCTGCGGCTGCGATGCTGGAATTGATTACCCAGGCCCAAGGCTCAATGCCGGCACGCCTGAGGTCGGCCTGTAGGTTGGCAGCCTCAAGCACAGGCGTGGTTTCAGCTAGGGTCACAATCATAATCTTGGTTTGCCTGGGGTCCTGCAGCTGCATCATGGGTGTGGTGAAATGTAAGCCGCTCTTGCCCATCTGGCGCGCTACTTCGCGGTGATATGCTCCGGTTGCATCCAGTAACAGCAGGGTGTGTCCGGTTGGTGCGGTATCCATCACTACAAACTTTTTGCCAGCCTCGCGGATAATGCGCGAGAAAGCCTGAAATACGGCAATCTCTTCTGTGCACGGTGAGCGCAAATCTTCCTCAAGCAGGGCACGGCCTTGTGCATCAAGCTTGGCGCCTTTGGTTTCCAGCACGTGCTGTCTGTATCTTTCGGTTTCTGCATGCGGGTCAATGCGGCTTACAGTCAGGTTGTCTAATGATTCGGCCAAGGTTTCAGAAAGATGTGCAGCCGGGTCCGATGTCGTCAGGTGCACCGGCAGCCCGCGGTGTGCGAGCTCCACCGCAACTGCCGCAGCGATTGTGGTTTTGCCTACGCCACCTTTACCCATCAGCATTATCAGGCCATGGCCATCAGCTGCGATGTCATTTACAAGTGCTGACAGGTTAGGCTCATCTAATTTAATTGCTGGCTGCAGGTCGAAATGTGCTTCAGATGAGGTGCCAGTGAGCAAATGGCGCAAAGCATCCAGGCCGACCATATTGAATGGTTTAAGCATGATTTCATCGCGGGGCAGGGCCTTTAAAACTTCAGGAATCTTTTGCAAGGTTGCCTGCTCACGCTGATGAATGGCCAGCGCCAGAGGGTCATGCGCAATTTCATCAGGCGGCATGATGCCGTTCACCACCAGGTATTGCTGTTTGATGCCTATGGCTGCCAATTCTTCATGAGTGCGTGCCACTTCGCGCAAGGTTGACTGCTGGGCGCGGGCGACGAGAATCAGGCGTGTGAGCTTGCCATCTGCCAGGGCATTGACTGCCGCTTTATATTGCTCGCGCTGTTTTTCCAGGCCGGCTAGTGGCCCCAGGCATGATGCATCACCTTTACCTTGTTCTAAAAATCCGCTCCAGGCGCCTGGCAGCTGGAGCAGGCGAATCGTGTGGCCGGTGGGCGCTGTATCAAAAATGATGTGGTCATAGTTTTCAGTCAGCGGTGAGTCAACCAGCAATGCAGTGAATTCATCAAATGCGGCAATCTCGGTGGTGCAAGCGCCGGATAACTGCTCCTCGATGCCCTGCACGACAGCGTCTGGCAGTATGCCGCGTACCGGCCCTACAATGCGGTCACGGTAAAGCTGCGCCGCAGCCTGCGGGTCAATTTCCAATGCGGCCAGATTAGGTACGGCCGGAATCTGCGTGATGGTATTGCCAATGCTGATGCCAAAAACCTGCCCCACATTTGAGGCCGGGTCGGTACTTACCAGCAGTACCCGCTTGGCGGATTCTGCGAGCTGGATTGCTGATGCGCAGGCAATGGAGGTTTTGCCTACCCCGCCTTTACCGGTAAAAAACAGAAAGCGCGGCGCCTGTTCAAGAAACTTCGCTGCCTCAGGCACAGTTTCCTCCTGAACAGCAGCTTGTAACCGGTGAAATGTTAATGTCTGCAACACGCAGGCCTGCCCAGCGCGCGAGTTCGGCGCGGCTGGGGTAGCGCCCGGTCAAAGCGACTTCGCCATCAACCAGAATTAATGGCAGTGCATCTTCGCCGGAGCGCTCCAGAAAGTTTCGTACTATCTGGTTATTGGCAAATTCCATGGGCTGCTGCGCAAGGTTAAAGCGCTGTATTTCTGCGCCTTGCTGTCTAGCCCAATCCAGGTCAGCTGAAAATGTGACCAGCTGCTGGTCTACATCGACCCCACACACGCCAGTGCTGCAGCACAGCGCCGGGTCAAATATCTGTATTGATTTCATATGCATTCTCCTTTAAACGATTTCAAGTGCAATTTTATCCATCGCCGCCTTGAGGGCTGGTTTGTCATGTTGCAATTGCTCTAGCGGTAAAGCCAGAAAAGCCTCGATTCTGGCGCGTAATGTTGTATATGCTTTCATAAATGCAGCGTCGATTTCTTCATCGGTGCCGGTTACGTGTGCAGGGTCTTCAACCCCCCAGTGTGAGCGTAATACCGGGCCAAGGTAGGCTGGGCAGGTTTCACCTGCGGCATTGCCGCAGACTGATATGACGATGTCAGGTGTCGCGGGCAGGTTTTCCCACGACTTGCTGTAATAGCCTTCGGTTGAGATGCCCTCTTGCGTCAGCAAAGCAAGCGAGCGCGGATGCACATAACCTGCCGGTTTGCTGCCTGCGCTCATGGCATGCCAACCAGCCGGCGCCAGGTGGTTAAACGTTGCTTCACCTAATATTGAGCGGCATGAATTGCCGGTGCACAAAAACAATACATTCATTTTTTGATGGTCTCTTTAAGATTGATTAACAGGCGGCAGCACATCAGGGCAGCAGCTTGATGCATTGCGCAGTTCAGCACATTGCTCCGGATTGCCTGCGCAGCACTCCTCGGTAAGGTAGGCAATCATGTCCAGCATCATGGGCAAGTTGGCGCGGTAGCGCTGAAACCGGCCTTCCTGTTCGACCGATACCATCATTGCGAATGTCATGGCTTTGAGGTGAAAAGAAAGGTTGTTAGGCGGAATGCCCAGTGTGCTTGCAATCTCACCAGCCACCATGCCGTCCAGCCCTTTTTTGACTAATAGCCTGAATATATCCAGACGTACGCCGGATGAGAGTGATTCAAAGATTGTAGTTGCTGTCGTTTTGTCCATAGCTATATATTACAATAGTTGTTGAAATATTGCATCATTAGGTAAAAACTTCATTTGTCTGCATAAAGCACCTGTATGGGTGGTATGGGCCTGCAGGTATATAGATTTACAATTACCGTCAGTTTAAGTGTTTGTTGGGGGACTGAACTTAAACTGATGCTGTAGCGGTTTTATAGCCTCAGCCGTGACCTTGCCTTAAATAAACCTCCGCTCTGCTCGAGGGGCTGGATTAGCTAGAAATATAATATGTTTAAGTTACGGTCTATAAAAACAAGAGTGACCTTATTCACACTGGCAATCTTTGTGATTGGTATCTGGCTGCTGTCTTTTTACGCCAGTAAAAAGCTGCATCAAGATATGGAGTACCAGCTAGGCCATCAGCAATCTGCCACTTTATCTTTGCTTGCCATGCAGATTAACAATGAGCTGCAGGAGCGCTTGACCGACCTTGATAGTGTAGCCCGCAAGATTACGCCGGCAATCATGAAAAATCCTGCTCAGTTGCAAGCACTGCTTGAAGACCGCATTGTTCTTAAAAAGGATTTTAATGCGGGGGCCTATGTAGCAGGCTCTGATGGAATTGCAATTGCCTCTATTCCAAGCTCAGTAAAACGTGTTGGCGTTAATTATATGGATAGAGCGCATATAGTTGCAGCCTTGAAGCAAGGCAGATCTACAGTTGGCCAGTCATTAATAGGCAGGGTTTTACGCTCGCCTGTTTTTTCTATGGCGTCGCCAATACGTGACGGGCAGGGCAATATAATTGGCGCCATCTCTGGAGTAATCGATCTTGGGCAGCGGAACTTTTTAGATGAAGTGACACGGAGCCGTTATGGAAAGTCTGGCTATTACCTGCTGGAAGACCCTAAAAATAGAATAATTATTACCGGAACCGACAGGCGCCGCATCATGCAGCCGCTACCCGCTCCGGGTGTTAACCACCTGATTGACCGGCATATTCAAGGTTACGATGATTCTGGTATCACAGTGAACCCGCTGGGTGTGGAAGTGCTCGCTTCTGCCAAGCGCATTCCCGTCGCGGGCTGGTTCATTGTGGCGGCATTGCCTACTGATGAAGCTTTTGCCCCGATTCATGACATGCAGCAGCATATTGTGATAGCTGCAATTTTAATGACGCTTTTATCAGGTGGGCTGACCTGGTGGATGCTGAGGCGCGAACTTTCACCCATGTTTGATACTGTAAAAAAACTGGCTGTATTGTCCAAGGCAGATCAGCATGCAGAGCTATTGCCAGTTTCTGGTGATAATGAAATCGGCGAACTTATAGGCGGTTTTAACAGCCTTTTGGAAACGCTGGGCCAGCGCGAGGATGCGCTACGTGAAAGTGAGTTTCGTTGGAAATTTGCAATTGAAGGTGCCGGTGATGGCCTTTGGGATTGGCACGTACCCAGTAGTACCGTGTTTTACTCTAGATCATGGAAAACCATGCTTGGCTATTCTGAAGATGAAGTCGGTAATAGTCTGGATGATTGGGAGCGGCGCATTTATCCTGAAGATAAAGCTGCAGTGCTGGCTAAATTATCAGATCATCTGAACGGAAAAACGTCCGCTTACATCAGTGAGAACAGGCTTCTGTGCAAATCAGGCGTTTACAAATGGGTGCTTGACCGTGGCCTGGTTGTAAGCCGAGACCAGAGCGGCAACCCCGTGCGCGTCATCGGCACGCTGACTGACATTACCGAACGTAAACAAACAGAAAACCTGCTACGCGAAAACAAAGCATTCGTACAGGGTATCCTCGACTCACTGCCTAGCCAGATAGCGGTGATAGATGGCAACGGCATGGTTGTTGCCGTTAATGAGTCATGGTGTCAGTTTTCAAAAGAAAATGGCTTTGATTCTACCAACCCGGCATTGAATGCCGGTGTCGGCTGCAATTATCTGCAAATTTGCCTGAATGCTGCAGATAGCCCTTTAAGTGATGCCTTTACCGCGCATGAAGGCATACGGTCTGTGCTTGATGGACGCTTGTACACATTTCAGATGGAATATACCTGTCATACGCCGAACACAAAGCGCTGGTTCACCATGACGGTTAATCCTTTGAATACAAAGCAGAAGGGCGCCGTGATTGTGCATACCAACATCACAGATCGCAAGCTCACCGAGGAGAACGTGCGCGATATGGCATACCTTGATACGCTGACCAAGCTGCCGAACCGCAGGTTGCTGATAGACCGTATCAACCAGGTGATTGCATCCAGCAAGCGCAGTAACCGTTACGCTGCGCTGATGTTTCTGGATATTGATAACTTCAAACCCTTAAATGACTTGCATGGCCATGTGGCAGGTGATTTGTTGTTAATGGAAGTTGCTACCCGGCTTAAGGCCAGTGTGCGCGAGATGGATACGGTTGCCCGCATCGGCGGTGATGAGTTTGTGGTGATGCTGGCGGAGCTGGATGTTGACAAGGCGGTATCAAGATCTGAAGCCGGGCTGGTAGCCGAGAAAATAAGGCTTTCATTGGCAGAGCCATATTTCCTGGAAATCAAAGATGACCAGAATCAGCGTGTAACAGTGGAGCATCATTGCTCCGCCAGTATAGGGGTGGTGTTGTTTTTAAGTGATAATGCAAGTCAGGATGACATCATGAAATGGGCAGATGACGCCATGTATGAAGTCAAAGATACAGGTCGGAATCAGGTACGGTTTTATGACGTGAATGCATCATAGTTTTATCACGATTCTGAATTAAGGAGACTTGTTTAAGGCTGCCGAATTAAAAACGTGATTTCACGATATGCTTTATAAATACCCACAGCGCAGGCAGTGACGGCACAATGATGAGTGCTAAAGCCACCAGGGAAAAATTAGCTTTGACCCAAGGCTGGTCGCCTACCAGAAAACCGATTGTGGTTAACCCACATACCCATAGCAAAGCGCCAATTACGTTGTATAAAGCAAATCTGGGGTAAGACATTTGTGCAACGCCCGCTACAAAAGGTGCAAATGTGCGTATGAATGGCATGAATCGTGCGACCACTATAGTAATCGGGCCATATTTTTCATAAAAATCATGCGTCTTGTTAAAGGCGTCTTTATTGAACCAGCGTGAGTTTTCCCATGAAAACACCTTGGGGCCTACCCATTTGCCAATTGAGTAGTTCAGGGTATCGCCCGCAATTGCCGCAATGCTTAATACCACCATTAGTACCGGCAAACTCATGCCTCCAATCGCGGCAATGGCACCGGCAACAAAAAGCAGTGAATCTCCAGGCAGGAACGGCATCACCACCAGACCGGTTTCTACAAAAATAATGGCAAACATCAGGGCATAAATCCAGCCGCCCCATGCTGCAGCTAAAACCTCCAGATGCTTATCCAGATGTAAGAACAGGTCGATAATATTTTGCAGGTCCATAAGTTAAGTTTTCATCAAGTTAATAAATTAATGCAGGGTAGTAACAGTGCTGGGCGAATCCTGACCTTGCAGATTACTGTAAATATACAGTTTAGTGGCACTAAAGTTTGCGTGGGCGAATTATAGCTTATGACACGAGTTGAGGTCAGGTGTCGTACAGCGCAGTGAATGTAATCAGGTTGGCAGCTGCATTTACAGTAATAAAAAAGCGGCTAACATTATTGCTAGCCGCTAAATATCAACCAATCATTACACTTTTAGCATCACCTTTATACAAGGCTCTGCCCGTGATTTTAACTGCGGTATCTGGCTTCTTAAAAACTGTAACCTACGCCTAATTTAAACTCGTGCAGGTCAAAGGCTTTTTTACCCAAGTCAATATTACCCAAACCGCCAAATTTTAAATACCTTGCAGAGTTTAAATCGGTGTAATCGTAAGATGCTCTAAGAAAACCATTTTTTTAAATCGGTGTAATCGTAAGATGCTCTAAGAAAACCATTTTCTCCGATTCTGTAATCCAGTCCGGTGCCTACTGTCCAGCCATAAACAGTTTTTTCAGTGCTGTCACCTAAATTGATTGAAAGTGGGAATGGTCCGCCGCCGACACCAATAATTGTAATGTCGCCCGAGTATTTTGTTCTTGCTGCAACGCCGCCAACTGTGACATAGGGTAAGAATCTATTAATAGCATAACCCAGTTTGATTTTAGCCTTGGCCATGGCTGCTATTTCCGATCTTGCCGAGATTTTAGCGAAGACGCCAGAGCCAATTAAGCCATTAGCCGATGACATGCTTTGTTCATTACTAACATCACCGACAGCTAATGAACCCTCAGCGCCTAACACGACATTATTTGAAAATTGTGTATTCCATCCTGCAAAACCTTCCAGCATTACGCCTTTAGGATTAGGTTTTGATATGCCGGCATCATCTAGTACAGGCGTATCACCTTTTAATTTGCCATCTATATAATTTGCAGATAAGCCACTATAGAAACCATCCCATGATTTGATTTTTGACGAATAAGACGGGTTGCTAACTGCTTCAGGTTCATTCGCATTCAGCACAGCATTGTTAGCATCGGCTTGTTCTGAACGAACTGCGTTCGTATTTGACACGCTCTTGTGCGCTTGTTGCAATTCTGCACGCAGATTGTTGATAACGTTCTGCTGTTCTTTAAGCATTTTAAAAAGTTCAGCATTTGAAGGCGCCTCATCTGCAAAGGCTGTTATGGAGCTGAGTAATGAAATACCCAGAGCTAATTGACTTAGTTTGTTCATGGCTTTTTATTTTCATACATTAGGGAGCTTGAATCTTATCACTTTTATTATATTTATCGTTTAATTATGGTGATAAATATAGCTGATTAAAGCCACTATAAACATAGTTGGGTTTTAATTTTATCTTTCATGCGTGCTTGCAATGTGAGTTCTCTCAAAGCATGTTTCCAGATTGATTCGATATTAAATTTACTTTAATAGTTCTGACATATTCTTTAATGAGAGTTCTATCAAAGCATGTTTCCAGATTGATTCGATATTAAATTTACTTTAATAGTTCTGACATATTCTTTTAATGTTGACTGCTTAAACTCCATCAAAAATTAATAATATTTGATGGGGGCATATTAATGACAATCGAGATTTTATGGAGGCTGCTGATATGGCTGCTTGACTGGGGTTTTGTTGCCATATTAATGGTTTTTTATGTGGCAGCCATATTCTCTTAGCAACTGCACGGGGTTTGAGCTAGCAGAGTAATTTGTAGACAAAAAAATAGCGCTTTTGCAAAAAAGCGCTTTTAAGTTTGGAGAGTATATATTGCATATCAATATATAACTGAATGCTACCGGGGAATGATTAATGAATTATTTCATATAGTTAACTAATTGTTTCATTTTTAAAATTATTAGGCTTATGCAGTTTCTGTAGAGCTAAAGACATAAAAAAAGCCCACCTAAAAGTGGGCTTAGACTAATTAAGTTTTTATATCATTCATTAGAACGCGTACTGAACACCTACTAAACCAAAATGCAGGTCGGTTGCATCTGTTTTAACTTTCCATGGGTCAGTTTCCAGATGTGTGTCATATGCAGTGCGGCCAAATTTGTAATCTGCTGAATTTAAACGCAAATAACGATACTCGGCAAACATCGATACATTTTTAGAAAACTCGGCTCTTACACCCAGTTTAGCTTGTGCAGCAAAAACATAATCGCTAGCAGAATCATCAGAGTTGAAATGGTTTACAACTTGGTTGCCTGACATTTCAAGACTACATGTAGGATTTACATCTGTATAGAATTTACATGTTTGTGCTGATCTTGAATTTTTCATTTTTACTTTTGCCATACCAATACCGGCGCCAGCGTATGGTGTAAACATTGTGCCAGTTTCAAAACCAAGCACACCGTTAACCATTAATGCAAAAGAGCGCATGTCAAAACTATCTTTAAAGGTATGATTTCCAGCATAAACGGTTTCAGCAGGCAATGGCTCATTAAACTCTCTAGAAATACCAACCTCATCCCTTTTGTTTTTCAGGTTGGCTTTTTGGTTGCCGCTTAAATACATTGCTTCAAATTCTAAAGCTGGCTTAAGCATGCCTACAGAAGCCCACTCATAGCCAGCACTCACGCCACCAAGGCCAAAGTTGTCATCTTTAAGTTTGCCAGACACATCAACTGGCAGTCGATATTCTTCACCGCCTGTGTATTTTGGTAAGTAAGCATAAGCTTGGCCAGTTTGCCTAATTTCATCACCGTTAGAGCGGCCCGCACCTGCAAATGCGCCTAAATATAAACCCCTGCCGCTAGTTTCTGCATAAGAAGTAGCCGAACTCAATAGGCCAGAAATAACCAATATTGAAGCTAATAATTTATTCATCACAATCCCTTTTTTATCATTTTTAATATATTTTTCATTTTAAATGAAAAATTGGATTGTAGTTTTATATTTTTAATTTGTCTAAAGTTAACTCTGTTAGTTAGATTGACTTGTGGTGTAAATACAACAAAAGTTTTTAATTAAATAATCTAAAGATTGGCAATAAAGAAATTATGATCATTTAAATATGATGAGGCGTGGCTGATGTACTCAATAGTAATAAATTGAGCATGTGTTTTGCAGAAATGAAAACGCCCCAGTCTTTCGAAAGGGGCGTCTTTATTGGTGGTGAAAGAGGGACTTGAACCCTCGACCCCAGGATTATGAATCCTGTGCTCTAACCAGCTGAGCTACATCACCTTGTAAACCTGTTTGCGTTAATTTCAGCAAGGCCGCAATTCTAGTGTTTTGAACGGTAATTGTCAAAAATAGTTTTGCTTTTTTGCGTTAAATTTTGCGTAATTAGACGTTAAACCTGAAATGCATTACATCGCCATCTTGCACGATGTATTCTTTACCTTCCAGGCGCATCTTGCCGGCTTCTTTTGCGCCTTGTTCGCCTTTGTTTTTTACATATTCATCATAGGCAATCACTTCAGCGCGGATAAATCCGCGTTCAAAGTCGGTGTGGATTACGCCTGCTGCCTGCGGTGCGGTGGCGCCTTTTTTAACAGTCCAGGCGCGTACTTCCTGCACGCCGGCAGTAAAGTAGGTCTGCAGGCCCAGCAAATCGTAAGCGGCGCGAATTACGCGGTTTAGGCCTGGTTCTTCCTGGCCTAGCTCGCTTAAAAACAGCAGTTTATCTTCTTCATCCAGCTCAGAGATTTCGCCTTCTATTTTCGCGCAGATGCACACTACGGGTGAATGTTCTGCCTTACCCAGTGCAACTACTTTATCCAGGTGCGGGTTGTTCTCAAAGCCTTTTTCATCAACGTTAGCCAGGTACATCACAGGTTTTACTGTAATCAGGCACAATGGTTTAAGCAGTTGCAGTTCATCCGCGTCTAAACCTAGCGTACGCACGGCTTTGGCTTCGTTTAAAGCTGGCAATACTTTGTCTAGCACTGTCATGAGGGCAATGGCATCTTTATCGCCGCTTTTGGCTTTTTTGCCTTCGCGCTGCATGGTTTTTTCAACGGTTTCCATGTCAGCTAAAGCCAGTTCGGTGTTGATGACTTCAATATCTGAAAGCGGGTCGATCTTGTTGGCCACGTGAATCACGTTGCTGTCTTCAAAGCAGCGTACCACATGGGCAATCGCATCTGTTTCGCGGATATTGGCCAGAAATTTATTGCCCAGGCCTTCACCTTTGGATGCGCCGGCTACCAGGCCGGCAATGTCTACAAATTCAACAATCGCCGGTTGTGTGCGCTGAGGCTTGACGATGTCGATCAGCGGCTGCATGCGGGTGTCTGGCACTTCTACAATGCCAACGTTAGGTTCAATGGTGCAGAAAGGGTAGTTCTCTGCAGCAATGCCTGCCTTGGTAATGGCATTAAATAGGGTAGATTTTCCTACGTTAGGTAAGCCTACGATTCCACATTTCATATAATTCCAATCATCTTTTACGCAATCTCTGCGTTGTTATCAGTTTTCGGTAACTCGTCGTACCATTTGTACTGCCTTGTCCCCTCAAACTTCAACGCCTTGACCTTGCGCAAAATCTGGTTGGACTTGGACTGGCCGCCTTGTATTCAACAAAAATACAGGCGGAAAAAAGTGTTGTTAATGCGTTTGTTGTTATTTCTTGGTGTGCAATTTTAACATTGCGCCTTCAAAGTCACCATTGAGCAGCTGCGGTGAAACTTGCAGGCTATCGTCAATGCATTGGTTGATAGCGGTCTGTTCATCTTTTGATGCTGCTTTTAATACAAAATTGACGACTTCGTTTCTGTCGCCGGGGTGGCCAATGCCAAGGCGCAGGCGCCAAAAATCAGGCGTGCCCAAGGCAGCAGCAATATCTTTCAAGCCATTGTGCCCGCCATGCCCGCCGCCTTTTTTAAGCTTTACGGTGCCTGGGTTTAAATCCAGCTCGTCATGGATCACAAGAATCTGTGCCGGCGTGATTTTGTAATAGTTGGCGAGCGCCGCTACGGCTTTGCCGCTTGCGTTCATATAAGTAGTTGGTTTCAGCAGCCATGTGTCAGCAGTTGGCGCCAGCTTGCCAGCCATGCCAAAGAACTTGGCATCAAGCACCAGTTTGCTATTGCTTGAAGCTGCGAGCTGGTCTATCCACCAGAAACCGGCGTTATGGCGCGTGGCTTCATATTTGTCACCAGGGTTGCCCAAGCCTACTAATAATTTGATTCCGCTAGTCATTTTTATTTAATTACTTAGTTTGCTAATTGCACAAATGAAAAACGCGCACTTTATAGATAAAGCGCGCGTCATTGTCATATAGCTAAAAAAGCTACTAAACTTAAGCTGCTGGAGTTTCTTCCGCAGCTGCTTCTGAAACACCACCGCGTGTTTTAGCGATAGATGCAACAGCTGCGTCATCACCGTGAGCCAATTGTACGAACTCAACGCCTTTTGGCAGTTTGATTTGTGACAAGTGGATTGAGTGACCCATTTCCAAGTTTGCAACGTCAACTTCGATGAACTCTGGCAAGTCTTTTGCCAGGCAGCTAACGTCAGCTTCAGTTTGAACGTGAGCAACGATACCGCCGCCTAATTTAACGCCAGGTGCTACGTCAGCATTAACAAAGTGGAAAGGCACTTTAACGTGGATTTTTTCAGTTGCGCTTACGCGTTGAAAGTCGATGTGCTGAATGCTGTTACGCACTGGGTGCATCTGGAAGTCACGTAATAATACGTTTTCTTTTTTGCCTTCAATGTTGAGGCTTAATACTGAAGCGTGGAAAGCTTCGTGACGGAATTGCAGGAACAATTCTTTACCGTTAATTTCCAGTGTCACAGCTTCTTTACCGCCACCATATACTACACCTGGCACTGAGCCAGCACGACGTAGACGGCGGCTCGCACCCGTACCTTTAACGTCACGTTTTACTGCATTGATTTCAATAGTCATTTTACTACTCCTAAATTTACTGCTAAAAAACTGCCTTCCGCGACCAGAAAGCAGAGAAAACTTTAATTAATCATTAATCCATGAACAGTGAAGACACTGAATCTTCACAGCTGATTCTGCGGATAGTTTCTGCCAATAGTTCAGCTGCGCTCAACTGGCGGATTTTTTTGCAATTTGCTGAATCAGCACCAAGCTGGATTGTATTGGTTACCACTAATTCGTCCAGTTCTGAATTCATGATGCGTTCTGCAGCACCGCCTGACAGTACAGGGTGGGTGGCGTAAGCAACTACTTTGACAGCCCCATGTTTCTTCAGCGCTGCGGCAGCTTCGCAAAGCGTGTTTGCGGTGTCTACCATGTCATCCATGATGACGCAGGTACGGCCAGCAACATCACCGATGATGTTCATGACTTTTGCAACGTTTGGTTTTGGACGGCGTTTGTCGATAATTGCCAAATCCGAGCTTAACTGTTTTGCACATGCACGGGCACGCACCACGCCGCCTACGTCTGGTGATACAACAACTAAATTTTCATGATTCTGTTTTAACAGGTCAGCCAGCAAAATCGGTGTGGCGTAGATGTTATCAACTGGAATGTCAAAGAAGCCTTGAATTTGATCAGAGTGCAAATCCATGGTCAGTACACGGTTAACACCAACGCCGGTCAGCATGTTAGCTACCACTTTTGCGGTAATCGCTACACGCGCAGAGCGTGGGCGGCGATCTTGCCGTGAGTAACCCAGGTATGGAATAGCAGCAGTGATACGGCCTGCAGATGAGCGACGTAAGGCATCAACCATTACCATCACTTCCATCAGGCTGTCGTTCGTAGGCTGGCTGGTAGATTGCAGCACGAAAACATCGCGACCGCGCACATTCTCAAGCAATTCAACCATGATTTCGCCGTCAGAAAATCTACCCACATCGGCGCGGCCAAGTTCAATGCCTAGGTGGTTTGCGACTTCTTGCGCGAGCACTGGGTTGGCGTTGCCAGTAAAGACCATCATGTTGCCGTTAGACACCATTTGATTTCCTATCGTGTCGTGCTGGCATGATTACTTGCACCAGCTAGAAACTAAAAATAAAAGCGAACTCAAAAAACAAAAGCGTGTAAATCAAAAAATCTACACGCTTTCAATTATTCTGGCTGGGGAAGAAGGATTCGAACCTTCGCATGCCGGAATCAAAATCCGGTGCCTTAACCAGCTTGGCGATTCCCCAATATTTAATCTGCATATTTTATTAAAGGGTGCTGATTTAACCCTTTAGCAACAAAACCTCGAACATTATCCGGTTTTTTATTGCATATTTTGTTAGCGATTTCCTCGCTGGCAACTTCCAAGAACACTGAAGCGCCTGAGCCGCTCATTCTAGCATCACCGTATTGTTTAAGCCATGCTAAACAATCTGCAACATCAGAATAAAGGCTACAAACTATTTTTTCGAGATCATTCTGGAACTCAGGTTTCATGTTGCCACTCACCGAGTTTTCAGCGCTAGATTTAGCCGTCCCTGAAAAGTCCGACATTATCTTGAGATTTGTATCCTTTGTCAATTGCTTATTAGCAAAAATTTGTGCTGTTGATACATGCGTGTTTGGAGTCAGTACAACATAGCAGGCTTCGCGCAGCTTAATTTCCTGTAACTTTTCACCTACACCTTCAGCCCAAGCGTTTGTCCCGTAAATGAAAAATGGCACGTCCGCGCCAAGTTTCAATCCTAAATCCTGTAAATCCCAGCGGCTCAGGTCAAGTTTCCACAGGCGATTAAGCGCTAACAATACAGTTGCGGCATCTGAGCTGCCGCCGCCCAGGCCGCCGCCCATCGGAATGTTTTTTTCAACATACATCTCTGCCCCTAGCTGGCAGCCGGTGTGCTCCTGTAGCAGTCTTGCCGCCCGAACGCACAGGTCGCTCGCCTCGGGTACGCCGGGTATGTCTCCTCGGGTACGCCGGGTATGTCTATGGTGCGCCTGATTTCTTTGCTGCCAGTGGGTTTAATGTAAACGGTGTCGTAATGGTCCAGCAGCCGGAATACTGTCTGCAGCAGGTGGTAGCCATCTGCACGCTGCCCGAC
>Ga0208508_1000102_pt1 | contig 23843 bp, 16 predicted proteins | sample LakWasMeta1_LOW4_2_FD_183853 | JGI IMG/M metagenome (GOLD analysis project Ga0208508, IMG submission 183853) | Freshwater sediment methanotrophic microbial communities from Lake Washington under simulated oxygen tension - Sediment Metagenome... | ecosystem: Environmental > Aquatic > Freshwater >...
AGTCGGAATATTTAGAATCAAAAATACGGATGATATTCAAGATAAGTAGTTATTTTTTTAAATTGTTACAGATAATCTTGATAAACTGAAACTGCGACTGAAAACTGCGACTTTTTTAAACCCGTATCACAAAATGTTCCTTTCGCTGTTCTTTTCTAAAGAAAACAATTCCCCATTGAAAAGTATCAATAGTTACGGTGACTTTTGGATGTTTTTTAATGATTTCCCAAGCCTCTTCCATATCTTTTGACCAATGAATATCATCGAAAATCCAGATAGAGTCATTAGTTATGGTTGGTAATAACAGTTCAAAATAATCTAAAGTGGCGGTTTTGGAATGATTGCCGTCAAAGTAAATAAGGTTGATGGTTGATGGTTGATGGTTGATGGTTTTGAAGTATTCTGAAAATTTGGTAATTACTAAATTAACATTATTGAAATTGAACTTTTGAAATTGTAATTGGCATTGATTTGCCGTTTCCGGACAGCCTTCGAGCGTGATTATTTTTGCCTTTGGATTTCCCAAAGCTAGGGTAGAAGTGGCTAATCCTAATGAAGTTCCAATTTCTAAAATGGTTGAAGGCTGAAAATAATTTACGATTCTGAACAATAATTCGGAACGTTTTTGAGTGATTCCGGCTGTTTTAGCAATCTTTGCTATTTGCCTTGTATTGGATTTGAAAACTTTCGAACCAGCTCCAAAATCAGTAACTTCAATCGTATTTGCATTTTCTAAAAGCGAATTTCGATACTTTTTTAAAACTTGGTATTCAGGTTTTGGCTTCTTGTCATAAAAACATTTGGTGACCAAATTAAACACAAAAGGCGAATGCACGGCGTGTTCGTTTTTGGAGTTCCAGAGGAATTGGAGATAAGATTTTATTTGGAATAACATAAAAAGTTGCAAATAGGAGTGCGAAGATACGAAGATTAAAATGAGAAGTGAAAAGTGAGTTGAGTATGACTATCTTTGCCACCTTGATTTTTAGAATTTAATGGAAGAAAAAACAAACAATAAGAGCGCAATAACTCCAGAAGAAATTGACCGATGTATCGCTATTTTGGCACAATTAAACACGGATACAGACCAGATTTTTGATATTCCGAAAGAACAAAGAACCGAATTACTCAAAGCGGCTGGGCAATTTTCCAGACCGGATAGAGCGGAGTTTTCGCGTAGAAAAAAAGATGGTAAAGCAGTAGCCAAGCGCAAACAGGAAAAGAAAGACAGAACTGCTCGTAAGGAAACCGGAATTCGGTATGCCCGTGAAGCGAGTGTTTTTGTGGCTCCAAAATTATTGGCTTCTCACGATTTGGGACTCAAAGAACAATTGGAGTTGGAAAAACCCAGAAATTGCTACGTTTGCAAAACGGAGTTTACCAAAATGCACCATTTTTACGATACAATGTGTACCGAATGTGGCGATTTTAATTATGCCAAACGTTTTCAAACCGCCGATGTAAAAGGGCAAATTGCCGTGATAACGGGTTCTCGATTGAAAATTGGTTATCATATTACCTTGATGCTTTTGCGCGGCGGAGCGACCGTTATTGCTACGACTCGTTTTCCGGTGGATTCGGCATTGCGGTTTTCTAAGGAAGATGATTTCTTGGAATGGAAACACCGATTAAAAATTCATGGATTAGATTTAAGACATATTCCGAGTGTGGAAATTTTCTGCAATTTTATAGAACAAAAATACCAGCGTTTGGATATTCTTATCAATAATGCGGCACAAACTGTGCGACGACCAGCCGGATTTTATTCGCATTTGATGGAGAACGAAGAACTGCCAATTGGCTCTTTGCCAAAAGAGGCGCAGGAATTATTATTGGATCATACCAATTGTCTGGACGAATTAAAAGTGTTGACGACTGGTTTTTCATCCAATGAAAATATGCCGGTGACCTGGCACGGACCGGAACCCGGAATTGGTTTGCGGGCTTCCGCCAAATTGTCCCAGATTCCTTATTCTTTCGATAATGCACTTGTGGCCAATGAAGTTTTCCCGGAAGGGGAACTTGATGCCGATTTGCAGCAAGTCGATTTGCGAAAAACCAACAGTTGGCGTTTGCGGTTGGGGCAAATTGAAACCACGGAAATGATTGAAGTGCAATTGGTCAATTCAGTAGCACCTTTTGTGTTGTGTAACCGACTTTCGGAAGTGATGAAGAAAGACAACACGGGACAAAAACACATTATCAATGTTTCGGCAATGGAAGGGAAGTTTCATCGTTTTTTTAAAGAAGACCGTCATCCTCATACTAATATGGCAAAAGCTGCTTTGAATATGTTAACACACACTTCCTCAGGAACTTTGGCGAAAGCCGGAATTTTTATGAATGCCGTTGATACGGGTTGGGTAACCGATGAAGATCCGGCAGAATTAGCCAAAAGAAAACAGGAAGAAGAAGATTTTCAACCACCATTGGATATTGTTGATGGCGCTGCTCGGGTTATGGATCCTTTGTTTGACGGAATCAATACAGGAAAACATTGGTGTGGGAAGTTTTTGAAAGATTACAATCCGATTCCTTGGTAAAAGCCCCTAACCCCTTAAGGGGGAATTCACAACAAACAAAAAAACCACAACAGAACAAAATTCTGTTGTGGTTTTTTTGTTACTATCGTTCAGTCAGAACCGAATGATTAATCTAATTTACTGAAATTAATTTCACGTCAAAAATAAGTACTGAACCTCCAGGAATTGGGCCGTTTGAACTACTTCCATAACCTAAATGAGCCGGTATCAAAAGAATACCGTTACCGCCAGTTTTAAAATGTGGAATGCCTTCTGTCCAGCCTTTTATAACCTGATTCAAACCAAACGAAATCCCTGCGGAACCACTTTGGTCGAATACAGATCCATTAGTAAAATAGCCTTTATAAGCTACGGTTATATTTGACGTTGCGGTAGGTTGCGCACCAGTTCCAGGATTGGTAATCACATAATACAAACCAGTATCGCTTCTTTGTGCAGTTAAATTGTTTTTGGCAATATAATCCTTAATTTCTAGTTCATTTTTGGCAACATAATCAATTTCTGTTCCTTTATCTTTGGAACAAGAAATGAAAAGAATTAAGGCTAATAGTGCAGTTAAAAGGTATTTCATTGTAAATGTATTTTTTTTTTGAATGGCAAATATAACAAAATTTGTTAGAGTAGGAAGTAGGGAAACTGCTAGTTGCCTTAGCTTTTTTTGGAAAGGAAAAGTCACTCTAATCTTATTTATTTAGGATTTAAATTAACTTTCAAACCTAGGGAAACCAAAGAGTAATCTTGTACAAAATTTGGATCCGTCAGATTATAACTGTATTGAAATTGAAGTTGCAATTTAACATCTTCAAAACCTGCTTGTAGAGTTAAAGCGGGTTCAGCCAACCAAAATGAATTATTAGCATTTAAGTAATCAACATCTTCGATTAGATTTCCGCTAATATTATTGTATTTTAAATTTGCCAATCTTCCGGATAAAGAAGCAATAAAATATTTGCTTGTAAAACTTATGCTGGGTTGTAAACCAATGCGAAAAAAATTGGCTTTAATTTCTTGGGGGGAATTATAATTATCTTCATATTTTAAACCACCAAAACCCATTAATCCATAAGTTTCAAATACAAAGTGTTTTGAAAAGTTTTTAAAATAACCAGCGCCTAATTCTATCAAATGCCCTGAACCATTTGATTCATAATCAGAAGAACTTACCCAATCACCATTAAGTTGCAAGGCAATTTTATCGGTCAATCCATAAGCGCCTTGAAATTCAAATCCGTCAACACTTTCTGAGGAGTTGAGACCAATGGATAAATTGGTTTGACCCTTTTCCTTCATTACAGGTACATTTTGGGTATTTGGTACATAATAAACAGCTCCACATCCGGTTAATGTGACACAAATCAAAAGTAAAATTATATTTTTCATAGTCTAAGGTTTTAAATTCATTTCAAAATTAGAATTATGAATAAAAACAAATATCCAAGATTAACCAAATTGTAGAAATTCGGACAAATTGGAGAAATCAGGATAATTTTAAATTTCTTTAAAAACTGAAAGTTACAATTTTTTTTGGGTGTGGCTTGTGTTTGTAACCTTGTTTGTAGGTACAGAATACAATTCTGCGCTAACCGTGTGGTAATATATCTGAGCGAATGGGTCATTTTTATTTTTTTGTCATTTCGCCCAGAGGAAGAAATCACATTAGGTGCTTTCAATATGAGATTGCTTCGTTCCTCGCAATGACTTGCTAGCCTTCTATTTTAGCACTCAACTCAAACCATCGCTCTTCTCGATCTTCAATTTTAGCAATGATGTTTTCCAGTTCTTTGGCTTTGGCAGCAATATCAGCATCCGCTACTTTTCCATCAGAAAAAAGCTGTTCAATTTTAGCTTTTTCGATTTCTAAATCCTTGATTTCTCTTTCGATTTTTTGATATTCTTTTTGCTCGTTAAAAGTCAGATTCCCTGTTGGATTGTTTTGTTTCCAATCTTTTTTTTCGGCTTTGTTTTCCTCTTTTTGCGCCACATCGGCACTGTCTTCATACGCTCTGAAATCAGAGTAGTTTCCTGGAAAATCTTCGATAACGCCATCACCTCTGAAAACGAATAAGTGATCCACAATTTTATCCATAAAGTATCTGTCGTGCGAAACCACAAGCAAACATCCGGGATAATCCAAAAGGAAACTTTCCAGGACATTCAAGGTCACAATATCCAAATCATTCGTGGGTTCATCCAGAATCAAAAAGTTAGGATTTTGGATTAAAACCGTACACAAATAAAGTCGTTTCAACTCGCCACCGCTTAGTTTTTCGACATAATCGTATTGTTTTTTGGAGTCAAAAAGGAAACGTTCCAGCAATTGCGAAGCCGAAATAATTTTTCCTTTCGTCAACGGAATGTATTCTCCATATTCCTTGATGACGTCAATCACGCGCTGTCCAGGTTTTGGATTAATCCCGCTTTGGGTATAATACCCTATTTTTATGGTGTCGCCTTTAATTACTTTTCCTCCGTCAAGCGGAATGGTTCCGGTAATAAGATTCAAAAAAGTAGATTTTCCGGTTCCGTTTTTCCCTATGATTCCAATGCGTTCGCCACGTTGAAAATCGAAAGTGAAATTATCCAAAATCACACGGTCTTTGAATTTTTTGGAAACCTTGTGAAGCTCAATAATCTTGCTTCCCATACGTTCCATATTGATTTCGAGTTCAACTTTATTCTCCCGACGGCGACTTTGTGCTTTTTCCTTGATTACGTAAAAATCATCCTGACGCGATTTCGATTTGGTTGTTCTCGCTTTGGGTTGGCGGCGCATCCATTCGAGTTCTTTTACGAAAAGGTTTTGGGCTTTGTCCACACTCGAATTTTCCGATGCGATTCGTTCTTCTTTTTTCTCTAAATAATAGGAATAATTTCCTTTGTATTGGTATAATTTTCCGTTATCGAGTTCAATGATTTCGTTGCAAACACGTTCCAAAAAGAAGCGGTCGTGCGTCACCATAAACAAGGTAATATTTTCTTTGGCAAAATAACTTTCCAGCCATTCAATCATCTCTAAATCCAAGTGATTTGTGGGTTCATCAAGAATTAATAAGTCAGGACGATTGATCAGAATAATCGCTAATGATAATCTTTTTTTCTGTCCGCCGGAAAGATTTTTTACTTTGAGTTTGAAATCTTCTAACTTCAATTTGAACAAAATCTGTTTGAATTGAGTTTCAAAATCCCAAGCATTATGTTGGTCCATTTTGTCAAAAGCTTTTTGATATGCTTCTTCGTTTTCTGGGTTTTCCAATGCTTTTTCGTATTCTTCAATCACTTTCAAAGTCTCGTTATCCGAAGCGAAAATACTTTCCTCAATCGTCAATTCGTCCTGTAAATTTGAATCTTGCGACAAGAAAGCCATCTTGATTCCTTTTCTCAAAACTACGTTTCCGGTGTCTGGTTCGTCTTCGCCATTGATAATTTTCATTATGCAGGTTTTACCAGAACCATTTTTAGCAATAAAGGCAATTTTTTGGTCTTTGTTAATACCAAAAGAAATGTTTTCAAAAAGTGTTCTTTCACCAAAAGATTTGGAGATATTTTCAACAGATAAATAATTCACAAGTGTAATTTTTTTGCAAAAGTAAGCTATTATATTGCTATTTACGAATTGTCGATTTTGTAAACGGAAATTAGCTTGGAAAAAAGGAGTTTAATTTTGTTAACCATATAAGACATTTAAGATAATTTAAGATGATTTAAGTTTTGGCTTCAATTGATTTATAAAGAGAAATTCAGTCTAAATCTATGTTGGAATTATGCTGATATATACTTGACTTTAATTGAGCTTACATGACCTTAAATGTCTTATATGGTTTAAAATTTTGAAGTTAGATTAATTTTTAAAAAACGAACTCAAATCCACCGAATGTATTTGTTGTGGCTTATTGATAATCGGTTTTCTAATAAGGGATTCATTCGTTAAATAGAACAGCTTTCCGTCTAAAGTTGCGATTCCTTCTATTTGATGAAATGGTAATGAGAGCTTAATTTTTCGTTTGTTAGCAGTTGAAAAATTGTTGTTTTTGTAATCGTATAATAAGTATAGAAAAGGCTTCAGCATTTTAGAGTAACCACAAAGAACTATTCCTTTTCCCGAAGCTAATAACGTTGCGCCAGTTATTAAACCATCAACATCAAGGGTCTCCTTTAATTGAGCGATGTGGTTTCCAGGATTTTTTGGTAACACATAAATACCAGTTTTATTTTGGCTCCATTGCTTGGTAAACAAATAAATGCTGTCCTCTGAAACTACAAATGCTTCGCAGTCAAAATCAGTCGTGTTCTCTTTTTGAATGGTAAAATCCGTTTGATTCGAATACGAAAATGAAATGGTATCTATCACGGGATTATTCGATATAAAGGATTTTTTTTCGATTCTCAAAATATGCAAATCTTTTCGGTTGCCTTGATAATTATTCCCAAAATCGCCGATATAAATATAAGTGCTGTCTTGTGAAATCTCTTCCCAATCGTTGTTAATTACTTTATCAAGTCTAATTTTATTTTGAATCACACCCAAATTATTTAGACCATAAATGGTTTTATCATGATCGTCATTGTGTGTCCAAAATAGATTGTCGAATGCAATCAAACCTGAAGTTTCTGTTAAAGAGTCACTCAAATTTATAGAAGATTCAGGTCTTATTTTGGCGGAAGCATACAGACAACTTCCATCATTATTTGTGGCATTTGGATTAAAATTTTTGGCAAGCGAATCCGTACAGCCAGGAATCTGACCATAGGCTGAGATGATGAATAAGAAAAAAAACACAGATGCTTTTTTCATTTATAAATAATATACTATTGGTTTTTCAAAAGTAAGTTTTTAAAATGAAAGTTGCTATAATCGGTAACTTCGAGGTCGAAATACAAGGAAGCCTTTTGAAATAGTGTAAAAAAAATTGACACTATAAAAATTATTGTTATATTGTACTAGATTTATTTAAAACAACACTATATGTACCATTCAAAAATAACAGGATTAGGATATTATGTTCCTGATAATGTGGTGACTAATGATGATTTGTCCAAAATAATGGACACAAATGACGAGTGGATTCAAGAACGAACCGGAATTCAAGAAAGAAGGCATATCATCAGAGGCGAAGATACAACCACGACAATGGGCGTTAAAGCGGCTAAAATTGCCATCGAACGTTCCGGAATTGCCAAAGAAGACATCGATTTTGTGGTTTTTGCCACGTTGAGTCCTGATTATTATTTTCCTGGACCAGGAGTTTTGGTGCAACGTGATTTGGGATTAAGAACCGTTGGTGCATTAGACGTAAGAAATCAATGTTCAGGTTTTGTGTATGCGCTTTCTGTTGCCGACCAATATATTAAAACCGGAATGTATAAAAATATTCTCGTTATTGGTTCTGAAGTGCAATCAACAGGATTGGATATGACAGATCGCGGTCGAGGAGTTTCGGTGATTTTTGGAGATGGAGCCGGAGCAGCCGTTTTGAGTAGGGAAGAAGATGTTACGAAAGGAATTTTGTCCACTCATTTGCATTCTGAAGGACAACATGCTGCAGAACTTATCGTGAAAGCTCCGGGAATGGGAGGTCGTTGGATTACAGATATTATAGCAGATAATGATCCTGAAGACGAAAGCTATTTTCCATATATGAACGGACAATTTGTGTTTAAAAATGCCGTGGTTCGTTTTGCCGAAGTAATCAACGAAGGTTTGGAAGCCAATAATTTACAAGTTTCAGATATTGATTTGCTCATTCCTCATCAGGCTAATTTGAGAATTTCCCAATTTATTCAAAAGAAATTCAAATTGGATGATGATAAAGTTTTTAACAACATCCAAAAATACGGTAACACGACTGCAGCTTCAATTCCGATTGCGTTGACAGAAGCTTGGGAACAAGGGAAAATCAAATCAGGAGATATAGTTGTTTTGGCGGCTTTTGGTAGCGGATTTACTTGGGGAAGTGTAATTATAAAGTGGTAAAGATAAATGTATAGAACTGTAGACCTCGAAGAAATGCGCTTCGAGGTTTTTTTATAACTAAAATACACCAATTATCTTTTCAATGTAAAATGAGATTTAAAAATTTTAGAAACACCTTTCTCGTTATAATCTACTGTAAACCAATAGTCTGAAGAAGGTAATGGTTCGCCATTATACATCCCGTTCCAACCTTCAGTAGAAGGCGTTATTTCTTTGATTAGTTTTCCCAATCTGTCAAAAATAAATATGGGCGCATCTGGATTTGTATATATCAAATGGGTAATATTCCAGGTTTCGTGATAGCCATCACCATTTGGAGTGAAATATTTTGGATAATTTATGATAACTGCATTAATTGGAGCAGGATTGCAGTGTCTGTTTTTATCTCTCACTGAAATGGTATGTTCTCCTGGCGAAATATTATTAAAAATAGTACTGTCTTGGAAAAGAGAATCATCAATCTGATATTCATAATTTCCAGAGCCTGCACCTAAAACATTTACAGAAATATAACTTGGATTTTCGAATGCATCACTGTATGTAATTTCGAGATAGGGTGCATATTTAGTGACTTTGGCTGAAGATGTATTGATGCAATTTGTATTTGTGTTGGTTATTTTTACTGCATAATTTCCTATTTGGCTAGTCGTAATTGATGAAGTGTTTCCGCCAAATGGATTCCCGTCAAGAGTCCACTCAAATGTATAATTTGATGTTGTTATTCCTGTATCTAAGGTAGCGGGATTCAATAAAGTTCCGGTTTCATAATCTTCACAAATAAAATATTCAGGTTTTAATTGAGAATTAGGCAATGGATTCACAATCAATTTTAATTCAACAATAGCAAAGCAAGGAGTAGTTATGGTGTTGTTTGTGACTCTAATCCAAACACTGTCGTTAAACGGATTGTCGTTTTGGTAAACAGCAGGATTAGGAATAGGAATTGCATTGCTATTATTGGCATCAGCCAAAGAAGTGAAAAAAGTTAAAGTATAGTTGGTATCAGGTGTTTGTCCGTTTAACACTTGATTTCTAATGGATAAAGTGGTCAAATCGAATTGAAAAATTCCATCGTTTGAACCAAAAGTATCGCAAGTTTCTAGTGCATTAACGGGATACGCAACTGGTCTAGGGGTAATGGTAATACTAAACGGATTTTCATCGCTGCAATTTAATCGGTCTCCGGTTTCATAATAAATATAATATTTAGGCAATACAGTTGCTGAGGTTACTGTAGTTCCAAAAGGGATTATATTTCCACCTCCCAAAGGTCCTCCAGGAGCATCGTAATAAAAATTATTTGGGGTTGGCAGTGGAGGAAAAGTAAAACTGTCACAATACAATAATTGTGTAGGAATTGGATCCGCTTCAACACCTTTTATTGAAATATCGAAAAAGTTTTCTGAGTAACAAGTGGGGGCACTTGGATGTGCTGCAAAAATATAAATTCTGTTATTTCTGCTAATGGCAGTACCTGCAGCTAAAGGGCTTACACCATTTGGGTCATCAAAATAATTCCCATTTGTCAAGGGACTTAAAACATACGAATTACATTGTTCTACATCTGCTCTAGAATCTATTATTGGTTTTTGATTTATAGTAATTCGCCAAGGTTTTTCATTGTAGCAACCTGCAACTGTTGCTGATGGTTTATAAATATATAGGGTTGTAGTTGTAGTTATTATATCACCAAAGTTTAATATTGGCAGACCTTTGTTTGGTCCTGAATAATAAGTGCCACCATCAGCCTGAACTGGTAGCGAGAAACTCTCACAAGCTGTCACATTCGAAGGTGTAGTTAGGAACGGAGCATTTATTGTAATTGTAAAAAATTCATCATCAGTACAATTTGGTGTTCCTGCTCCCGGAACAAAAATATATACTTTTGTCGTTTGTGTAATAAGTCCCGGAGGAATTATATTTCCGCCACCACTTGGCGCATCACGGTATTCTCCAACAGGTGCAGGCGGAAGATTATAAGCTGGGCATTGGGTTATATCAACTAATCCTATGGTGTCGATATAGACCGTAAAGATTTTATCTTGTGTTCTACAAGTATTGTTTGTTGCAAAAACATAAAGCTTTGTTGTGGTTGTTATTGGTGAAATAGCCAGTGCATATCCTCCTGTTGCAGCATTATATGTGTAATAATTTCCAACTGCTAACGGTGGCAAATTATAGGATATGCAATCAAAAATATTAGGAAAAGAACCTATGATTTTTGGAGTAATGTTTATGGTAATATTAAATTTACTTTGAACTTCACAAGGAGTAATATCTTTAGTAACAAAATAAGTATAAATTGTTGTTGTCCCTAGAGTAGTTATGGTAGTTGTTCCTCCAAAGAGTTCTGTGTTGCCAACAGTAGTTGGGCCACCAGGCAACGTAAAATAGCGAGTTCCGAAACCTAATTTTGGTAACAAATATTGATCGCACGCTTCAATATCTGCAGGTGTAATATCTGCTGGTACAATAATTTTTACATAAAAATTTGTTTCGTTATAACAACTTGGGATTCCTCCAGTTTCGTTATAAATATATACAGTTGTATCCGTGGTAATTATATCGCCAACATTTAGCATTGGTAAACCTTTGTTTGGTCCTGAATAATAATTTCCGGGATTAACAAGTGGAGGCAAGGTAAAACCTATGCAAACATACTGATCAGGAATATGGTCTAAAGCGGGTCTTAGCTTAACAATCAGATTAAAACTCGTAATACTATAACAAGTAGAATCAGTACTATTTTGAACTTTTACAAATATTGTTGCATTTCCTGAAGGAAAAACAACTGAAGTATTAATCGAATTTGTTCCGGCATTTGCATCGGCAACATTGGTATAATAAGAAATAGTATACATTGTTGGCAATTGTCCTCCTAAAACTATGGGGGTTTGCGATGCAAGATCAAAATTGGCAGTATTTGTTCCAATTGTAGTTTCACATAAAGTCATATCTTCCGGATTATTAGCAATTGGCGGAGGTGTAAGTCCTAATTGAAATGATTTTTCAATAGCACAGTTTGTTACCGTGTTCAAAATCCTCACCCAAATTGTAGCTGGTAAGCTTCCGGTAGCTATAGTATAATTAGTTGGTAATGGATTACTGTTAGAAGTTGCATCTGTTAAAGTAGGGTGATAACTTATTTGCGTTCCAGGAACTTTTACAACTGCAGTATTAAAAGCCAAGTCAAAAGTAAAATTTGCTTGGACGGAATCACATTTATATAAATCTACAGGATCTGGAGTCGTTATTGCGTTATAATACTCAACCTTAATAAAATCAGTGGTTACTTTGCAACCAGTTGAAATAATTGTATAAGAAAGGGCATAATCTCCAGGTTGACTTACTGTTAAATCAGGTGTATTTCCACCTATAGGATTTCCGTTAAATGTCCATTCAAAAGAATAAATTGCTGGATTTAATCCTGACTTAATGGTGTGGGTGCTATTATCACAAACTGCATTATTGCCAGCCAAAGTCAAATCAGGGCCTAAAACATCTTGTCCAACATTAAAACTATTGGCTCCTAAAAATATTGCAGAATCGGATTGAAAGTCTTTCCGGTCAGCAATTACAAGTTTTATGTGATAAGGTGTATTGGGAACTAAAGTTGATGAAGCAGCATTCATGATAACGGTTTGACCATTAAAATTTGTTGCTGAGCCAGCAGCATTAGAACCACCATTAAATGCTCCAAAATAGGTTGGGTTTTCTGACGGGCAAGACGAGTTGTATAATGAATTACGAATTGTTACTACCGAAATAGGTTCATTCGTAATTGGAACAACAGCAAGATTTGTGGTAATATTTGTTGATTTATTGGTTAGCAAGAAAGCAAAAGCATCCGAAAATTGGCATTGAAAATTCCCGTATTCTTCTGATGCAAATAAAAACTTAAAGTTAAAGTTTGGAGAAAAAGGCACAAAGTCAAATTCTAAAACCGTTGCGTTTGTCGAAGTCATAGTGATACCAGCTGCTAGAAGTTTAGCTTCTAAATCTGAATCGCCTTTCCAAGCTAAATTACCATCATTTAGGTCAGTTGTATTTGGTCCGGATGCATTTGCCACATTTCCTGTACTTAAAATCACGCCGCTTGACAAAGGGAAAGCTGGATTTGTATTGTCAAAATATCCAATTCCGTTCGTAGAACCAAAATTTGTTCCGGTGCTCCAAGTAATGTTACTTACAGGAACACAATCTTTATCTACTAATACTTTAGTAACTAATTCCGGAACAGTATAAGTGCTGGTATTTACATTAATAGCCTGCGAATAACATCCTATCCAAAAGAGTGAAGTTATGAGAAGTAGGCTTTTTTTCATAATGAAATATTTTTTGGGCAAAAATATAAAGTAATCAAATAAAAGAAATTTTAGTCAATAAAACATGCAATTTTAATAATTTCACACGTAGTTCAAAAAATAATTATAATGTAAAACAGGCTGCTAAATTGTTTATCGCTGACTATTGAATTAAACGCTGACTGATAGATATTATTTCATATCAAATCTAAAACAATTTCTCTCTTAAATACCTATCTTTGCAGCCTTAAAATTGACAACAAAATGACATTAACACAGATTCTTACACCTTCTATTGAAAAAGCAGTCCAAGCATTATTTGACGTTACCCTAGACAAAGTTGAATTTCAAAGCACACGCAAGGAATTTGAAGGTGACATCACGATGGTGATTTTTCCTTTATTGAAAGTTGTAAAAAGCAATCCGGTTGAATTAGGCAACGAAATAGGAAACTATTTAGTAGAAAATGTTCCTGAAGTGAGTCGTTTTAATGTAGTTTCCGGATTTTTAAATATCGTTATTTCAGACGAATATTATTTGAATTTCTTCAATGAAATTAAAGATGTCGAAAAATTTGGTTTTGTTGCGCCAAGTTCGGGCGACAAAGCAATAATGGTAGAATATTCTTCTCCAAACACGAATAAACCTTTGCATTTAGGTCATGTTCGTAACAATCTATTAGGATATTCCGTTGCCGAAATCATCAAGGCTTCGGGCAAAAAAGTCTATAAAACCCAAATCATAAATGATAGGGGAATTCATATTTGCAAGTCAATGTTGGCTTGGAAAAAATTCGGAAATGGAGAAACTCCTGAATCAACCGGTTTGAAAGGTGATAAGTTAGTTGGGAATTATTACGTGGCTTTTGACAAAGCATATAAAGAACAGGTAGGTCAATTAATCGCTGAAGGAAAAACAGAAGACGAAGCAAAAAAACAAGCTCCAATCATTCTCGAAGCACAGGAAATGCTGTTGAAATGGGAATCTGGTGATGCCGAAGTTATTGCACTTTGGAAAAAGATGAATCAATGGGTTTATGATGGTTTTGCCATAACTTATAAAAACCTTGGAGTTGATTTTGATAAATATTACTACGAAAGCAATACGTATTTGCTTGGAAAAGATGTGGTTCAAATTGGTTTAGAAAAAGGAGTTTTTGAAAAAGATCCTGACGGTTCGGTTTGGATTGATTTGACTGACGAAGGTTTAGATAGAAAAATAGTGTTGCGTTCAGATGGAACGGCGGTTTATATGACACAGGATATTGGAACGGCAATCCAGCGTGTGAAGGATTTTCCAGACGTTGGCGGAATGGTTTACACCGTTGGAAACGAACAGGATTATCATTTCAAAGTGTTGTTTTTGATATTGAAAAAACTAGGTTTTGATTGGTCAAAAAACCTATTTCATTTGTCTTATGGAATGGTCGATTTGCCTTCCGGTAAAATGAAATCCCGAGAAGGAACTGTTGTCGATGCCGATGATTTAATGCAGGAAATGACAGATACTGCCCAGAAAATAGCCGAAGATTTAGGAAAATTAGACAGTTATTCGCCTGAAGAAAAATTAAAATTATACAAAACTATTGGGCTTGGCGCTTTGAAATATTACATTTTGAAAGTCGATCCTAAAAAACGAATCCTTTTCGACCCGGCAGAATCGGTTGACTTTGCAGGAAATACGGGGTCTTTTATTCAATATACTTATGCGAGAATCCAATCGATTTTGCGTAAAGCAAATTTTGATTTGAAAATTGATATCACATCGAGCGCAGTCGAGATGCACGAAAAGGAAAAAGAATTAATAAAACAACTCGAATTGTTTCCAGAAGTTATTCAAAATGCGGCTCAAAATCACAGTCCGGCGTTGATAGCCAATTTTACTTATGAATTGGTTCGTGAGTACAATTCGTTTTATCAGGCAGTTTCTATTTTGGGTGAAGAAGATTTGGCTAAAAAGACGTTTAGAGTTCAACTTTCCAAGAAGGTTGCAGAAACAATTGCTTTAGCATTTCAATTATTGGGAATTGATGTTCCTGAAAGAATGTAGTTTTAGAAAATTACTCTAAAACTTAAATTGGGAGTTCGTTCAAGCGAATATGTTTTTACATCTTCAATAGAATTTGTAGTTGGATTTATTCTATAATACTCGCTAATTTCATTTTGTCTATTGAATACGTTTATTACTGATAATCCCAGTTTATATTGGGTTTTATTCAAGCTTTCCCATTTATATGTCGCCGAAAAATTAACTTGAAAAAAGTCGTCCAGGTTTTTATTATTTGGAGAATTATAATCAATTGTCGGATTTGAAGGATTGCTGTAATTTATATCTAAACTCGAAGGAGTTGTTTCAGGTCTTCCCGAATACCATTTTGAACCCAAAGCTATTTTTAGATTTTTCACTTCATAAATTCCAGCCCAAGACACGACGTGTTTTAATTCAAAATTATTCGAAAACTCTGTCTGTTCTGTGTTTGGAAAGTGATAATTATTTTCATTATACGCATAACTTAACCAGGTGATAAAGTGATTTATTTTCTTTTGCACCAAGGCTTCAGTTCCATAAACTTCATAATCACCAATGATATTTTTAAATTCTAATTGATTTTGGAATCCTTGAGTTGAACTGTTAATTCCATCTACTTTTTTATAATAAGTATCTATCGTAAAAAGCCAATTATTTTTGTTATATGAAAAACTAATTGATGCCTGTTTACTTCTTTGAATGGGAATCGTGGTGTTATTTGACAATATCCAGCGTCTTTTTTCTACTCCGAAGTAATCTTGCTGGCGGTCAATAATTTGATAACAATTCTGGCTTTTAAATTCGCCTAATACTTCTAAACTTAAACTTTGTGAAATACCATAATTAAACTGTAATCGTGGCTCAAAAAGATATTTCTTGAATTGCTCAATATAATTTAATCGCATTCCTGCGTTAAAATATATTTTTGACAGTGTATCGTTGTATTTTCCCTCAACGATGAGTGCGTGAGTTCGCAAAACTTCTTTAATTTGTCTGTAAAAAATTGGATTACTGACTTCATCTAAATTTGTCGTTCCTGTTTCGTCAAACTGATAGCCGTCATTTATTGTAAATTTTGGACTGATGATATGGCTATTTTCTAATTTAAAACCATCTTCAAATACACTATTCTCCTGTTTAACAATTTGATTGTCCTGAATTTTATCTTTTTCGGCATCAAGTTCATAAGACGAAGCAAAAATATTGATTTTACTAGTGTTTTTTGAGTTCCAGTTTCGCTTCCAAGAAAGATTTCCTCCGTGATTTGTTTGAATTAAAGAGTTGTTTTCAGATTGGAATATGTTGTCAATTGTGGCATTTTGATTAATATTTAGCTGGTCGTTAATCGTTATTAAATCTAATAGAAGTTGGTCTTTTTGTCCAATTTTCTGTGAATATTTTAGCGTTATATCATAGAATTTAAATTTATCCTCACTGTTATAATCAATACTATGATAATTGGAAAAATTAGTGATAGTTGTGTTTTGAAATGCTTTGTTGTAATATTTTTGATAAGTAGGAGTTTCAATTAAATCAGTGATTGATTTTCGGGCGGCAATTTCCAGAAAACCCTTTTTATTGATATTAAACTTTGAATAAACATCAACATTTATCATATTTATTCCGGCACTAAATTGGGGTTTTTCGAATTTATTTGGATCAGAAATAATATCCACAACACTCGAAACACTTTCTCCGTAAAAGGCAGAACTTCCGTTTTTTGAGATCGAAACAGTATGCGCCAGATTTGGGTTGAATGCCGAAATTAGACCAAAAAAATGCCCCGTTTGGTACATTTTTATTCCGTTCCACAAAAATAAATTTTGATCGTGAGTTCCACCTCTCACATTGATACTCGAAAGACTTTCATCAGCACTATAAATTCCTGGAATTTGAAGCATGGTTTGCAGTACATCGGGTTCAATTAATCCGGGTAATATCCCTAGTTTCTTTGGTTTTATGACAAATGTTCCATCAATAGTTTTTGAAATTCCGGAAGCCAAAAAGTGATTGGTTATTACATTATCAAGTTTTAAAACCTCGAGGGCAAGAAATATTTTAAGACAATTCTTGTTTTGTGAATCTGGAATGGAAATTTTTTGACTTGTATAACCAATGTGGCTCACTATAATTTCAGTTGTTTTATCTTTGGGAAGTTCAAAATAACCTTTTTTATCAGTTATGGCGTTGTTGCCATTGATTAACTTAATGTTTACTCCTTCTTGTGGTAAATTATCATTTTTTGAAAACACATAACCACAGATTAATTCTATCTCCTTTTTATTGGAAATATTTACAAATTTATTGTCAATATTTTCAAATATAAGATTGGTTTTCTCTTGTAAATAATTTAGCTTTTCAGCCAAAGATAATAAGGAATTAGGAGGAATTATTTGAACTTCAACTATGTCAGTTTCGATATAATTAAAGGTAATTTGGTGTTTTTTTTCTATTGATTGCAGCACATATTTTAAAGCAATTGCTTTGTTTCTATCCTGAGCTGAAAGTGTCAGGGCAAAAACAAAGCAAAACAATAAGGTATAAATATGTTTTATAGAAAACATCTATTTTTTTTCAAAAATTATTTTGTTTTTATCAATTTTTTTAGGTTCTAAATTATATGTTGTTCCAATAATTTGTAGAGCAATATCGAGATTATCAGTAGGGATTTTGCCAGTAAATAACTCGTTAGTATATCCTGTTTTAACGGTGATTGTGACGTTATATTGTCTTTGAATTTCGTCTAAGATATTAGGTAAATTTTCTTTGGTAAAAGCGATTCGATTTTCTAACCATTCCGGTTTTGAAGAGGTTGAAGATTCGTTTATTTGGGTTCCATTTTCAAAAGTAACGCTTTGTCCGTGAGTCAATATGATTTCTTTGTCTTTGTAATTTACTTTCACTCTTCCTTCAAAACAAGTGATGTCAAAACGATTTTTTCTTGCTTTTACGTTGAATTGTGTTCCAAGAACCGCCACTTTTCCAAGGCTGGTTTTTACTTCAAATTTTTGGCCTTTCGCCACTTTAAAGTAAGCTTCCCCTTTTAATTCAAGGTTTCTGTGATTGTTCCAATTCCATTTTTTATATTCAATTTCTGAACCGGCGTTCAAAACCACTTCTGAATTGTCTGGCAATGAAAAAGTGGTTTTTTCGCCATTGTAAGCATATTGGGTTTCAGTTGCAAAGTTTTGCATTACAAATGTGAATCCCAACGCAAGAACCAGAACGGCAGCTACTCTAAACATCCAGTTTTTGTATAGGGGAATTACTTTTGGTGACACCTTTTTTTGACTAAGAATATTTTCCAAAACTTTTTCTTCGTCAAAATCAGCTACTTTTAATTGAGCTGAATATTTTTTGATTTTCTCGTAGTTGGAAAAATCAGGATCGGCCTTAATTTCGGCTAATTCTTCTTTGGTTAAATCATTATTAAGCCATTTGGCTAAAATGTAGTTTTTTTTCATCGTATTCGATTTATATGTATAGAACAAGTAATTCTGTATTTACCCTACTTAAAGTCGATTGTTTTTCTTAGCTCGACTAAAGCCAAATGGATTCGCTTTTCGACAGCTTTAACACTGATGCTTAATTCCTCTGCTATTTCACTGTATTTTTTACCGTCAATTCGATGCATTAAAAAGGCAATTCGTTGGGTTTCATTCAAATTTTTGATTGCTTTTAAAAGTTTGTCTTTGAATTGTTTTTCTTCTAAAATAAATTCTGGATTTTCATTTGTTTTATCAGCGCCAGCGAAATTATTTTCATATTCCAAAACTACTTTTTGGTGTTTAATTTCGTTTAACGAACTGTTATTGGCAATGGTGTAAATATAGGATTTTGCTTTTTCAATAGGAACCGAAGCACAATTTTGCCAGAGTTTTATGAATGCTTCCTGTGTTAAATCTTCGGCTTGGTCTTTATTTCCATACTTATAGAAAAGAAAATTGCGAAGAGATTTTGCGTGATTTTTAAAAAACTTTGAAAAAACAATTTTGTTACAAGTTTCTGATAATGAATTGATTGTCATTAATTTAATTTTTTATGGCTTACAAAGATATATTTTTTTTTAATTTAGGTAGGGTAGATTGAATCTAAATTGTTTTTATTAAAACGATATAATTTTTTACAACGTTTATTGAGTTGATATTATTGTTTTTATTATTATTTGTGTTTGTTGGGGTAACAAACATTAAATAATTGTTTAATTTGTTCCAATCTTCCAAGTGATATTTTCCTCAAGATATTGCTTGGATATTTTGGGGCTTTAATTATTACATTTGCAATAATTTGATTTTGGAGAAATTATGATGAATTTTAAAAAATGGTATAGTGTTTTTGCTTTTATAATAGTTGGTTTGTTTGCCTCGTGTCAAACGGATTCAGTAGTGGAAATATACAGCACAAAAGAAACTATTACTAAAACTACTCCACTGACAACTTATGTTGAGAGGATTGTAATGCAAAAAACTTCGCAAGACAATATTATAGACAAATCAAATTGTTTTATGATAAAGTTACCGTATATAGTTACTGTGAATAATGTTCAAATCTCCATAAATACGGTTAACGATTATCAATTAGTACAAACGAATATTAATGCATATTCAAATGATAATGATATAGTTAATATTCATTATCCAGTAACTGCGATTCTAAATGATTATTCTGAAAAAATCCTGGCTGACCAAAATGCTTTCAATAATTTAATTATAGAATGTGAAGCCAATTCAAATGATTTTGGAAAGATAAATTGTATAACTATTAATTTTCCAATAACTATTAATGTCTATGACAGTAGCAACCAAATAGCAAGTACAGCTTCTATAACCAGCAATCAGTCACTATATAGTTTTTTCGAAAACTTGGAGGATAATAAATTCATAGCCATTAGTTATCCTATTACCATCACAAACTCAAATGGTCAAAACGTAATTGTAACAACTAACAGCCAGTTTGAAGATGTCATAAAAAGTGCTGTAGACTCTTGTCCCGAAAATCCAACATCATCGCTTGATTTTATGCAAATAATTACAAGTAATCCTTGGAAAATTTCCTATTACTTCCATGACAGTGAAAAAACCTTGGTTTATGATGGTTATACTTTTGTTTTTTATTCCAATTATAAAGTTATTGCAACAAAATCAGGAATTTCATATAATGGAATATGGGCAACAAAAGTAGATAATGGAGTTAGAGAGTTTGAAATAAAATTTGAAACAGATCTTTTGGGAAAATTAAACGAAGGTTGGAAAGTATTCGAATTTAATAATTCTCAATTGCGTTTTAGACATACAGAAGACAACAATGATAATGATTACCTTTATTTTGAAAAACAATAATTAAAACTAAATACTAGCATTCTTAACCCTTTAAATATTAAATATTATGAAAAAAATTTCAATTTTTGCTTTAGTAGCTCTTGCGATGAGTTCTTGTTCAAACAGTCCTTCTACTGGTGGGAATGTTTCATTCAAAGCTACTGCTGTATCTGCTACAGGTAAGACTTCTTCGACTGCGCGTACGGCTGCGTCCACAGTAGTTATCACTGATTTTAAGGTTAACATCGGAAACATTAAATTGGAAACTGATATGGAAGATGCTATGCACTCCACAGATCCAATGCATGAAGACGTAAAACTAATGGGACCTTTTTTATTGGATTTACTAGATCCAAACAAACCTTTGAGCCAATTCATTACATCTGTTGATGTTCCAAATGCAAAATATGAAGAAATAAAATTTAATTTCACAAAAAGTCTTATTGCTGGTGACTTGGAAGGCAAGACTTTTTTGATTAAAGGAACTATAAACGACAAACCTTTTGTTATTTGGAGTGCTGAAAATATTGAACTTGAAATGGATTTTATGGATCCAACCAAAGATTTTGCAGTTAACGATAACAGTGTTGCTCTCAATATAAAAATACAACTTGATGCATTAATGACAAAAATAACTTCATTGGCTAATCAAGGTTTATTATTGGATACTGATGGAGATGGAATTATCGAAATTACTACCGGTCTTGATGATAATCATTCTACTATTGGGCATCAAATAAAAGAATTACTAGAAAATGAAACACATTTAGACGACAAAGACTAATCTTCATAAAACAACCTACTCAAAAAACCAGTCAATTCGGCTGGTTTTTTTATTGAATAATCTCAAAATTTTACAAGTTTCTAACTTTGAGACTTTACAACTTTAGCTTATATTTGCACCTCAATAAAAGATAATTACAATTATGTTTGATAATTTAAGCGATAAATTAGACAAAGCCTTTCATATTCTAAAAGGTCACGGAAAAATCACCGAAGTAAATGTTGCCGAAACACTAAAAGAAGTACGTCGTGCGTTATTAGATGCCGACGTTAACTTTAAAATTGCCAAAGATTTTACCACTAAAGTAAAAGAAAAAGCAATTGGTCAAAACGTATTAACAACTCTTCAGCCAGGACAATTATTAGTAAAAATTGTTAAAGATGAACTGACTGAATTAATGGGTGGTGATGTTGCCGGAATCAATCTTTCTGGGAATCCAACGGTTATCTTGATGTCGGGATTGCAAGGTTCAGGAAAAACCACTTTTTCTGGAAAATTAGCCAATTATCTTCAAACCAAAAAGAACAAAAAACCGCTTTTGGTTGCCTGTGATATTTATCGTCCAGCGGCAATTCAACAATTATATGTTGTTGGAGATTCGATTGCCGTTGAGGTTTATTCAGAACCTGAAAATAAAAATCCTGTCGAAATTGCCCAAAATGCAATCAAACACGCCAAAGCAAATGGTTTCAATGTTGTGATTGTTGATACAGCCGGACGTTTGGCAGTTGATGAGGCGATGATGACCGAAATTTCAAATGTTCACAAAGCGATTCAGCCGCACGAAACTTTATTTGTTGTCGATTCGATGACGGGACAAGATGCCGTGAATACAGCAAAAGCTTTCAACGATAGATTAAATTTTGACGGTGTAATTCTGACCAAATTAGACGGTGATACCCGTGGTGGAGCTGCACTTTCTATTAAATCGGTTGTAAATAAGCCCATAAAATTTGTTGGAACAGGCGAAAAAATGGATGCCATCGATGTGTTCTATCCAATTCGTATGGCAGAACGTATTCTCGGAATGGGAGACGTTGTGTCTTTGGTAGAAAGGGCTCAGGAACAATTCGATGAAGAAGAAGCCAGAAAAATCCAAAAGAAAATCGCCAAGAACGAATTTGGTTTTGATGATTTCCTTTCCCAAATTCAACAAGTGAAGAAAATGGGTAATATGAAAGACTTGGTCGGAATGATTCCTGGTGCCACAAAAGCAATGAAAGATGTCGAAATAGAAGACGATGCTTTCAAACATATCGAAGCCATTATTCATTCAATGACTCCAAAAGAAAGATCAAAACCTGCCATAATTGACGTAAAAAGGAAAACCAGAATTGCCAAAGGTTCAGGGACAAAAATTGAGCAAGTCAACCAATTGATGAAACAGTTTGAGCAAATGAGCAAAATGATGAAGATGATGCAAGGGCCAGGCGGAAAAAATATGATGAAAATGATGGGTAATATGAAAGGAATGCCAGGAGGAATGCCAGGCCAACGTTAATCATATAGATAAATAACAACAACTTTTTAACTAGAAAAGAATGCAACTATTAGACGGGAAAAAAACATCGGAAGATATTAAAAGCGAAATTGCTGCCGAAGTGCAAAAAATGAAAGCTGATGGGCAGAAAGTTCCTCATTTAGCAGCCGTTATTGTTGGTAGTAATGGGGCAAGTTTGACTTATGTAGGAAGCAAAGTAAGATCGTGTCAGCAAATAGGATTTGAATCTACTTTGGTATCATTGCCAGAAACTATTTCGGAAGTGGAGTTGCTTGAAAAAATTAAGGAATTAAATGAAGATGATGATTTAGATGGTTTTATCGTTCAATTGCCTTTACCAAAACATATTGACGAGCAAAAAATCCTGATGTCTATTGATCCTGATAAAGATGTCGATGGTTTTCATCCTACCAATTTTGGAAAAATGGCGTTGGAAATGGAAACATTTTTGCCAGCAACTCCATTTGGAATAATGGAATTATTAGAGAGATATAAAGTAGAAACAGCGGGCAAACATACAGTAGTTATTGGACGTAGCCATATTGTGGGTCGCCCGATGAGTATTTTGATGAGTCGCAAAGGATATCCAGGAGATTCTACAGTAACGCTTACTCACAGCAGAACCAAAAATATAGAAGAATTTACTAAAAATGCCGATATTATCATCACTGCTCTAGGTGTTCCAAATTACTTAAAAGCCGATATGGTAAAAGATGGAGTAGTGGTAATTGACGTTGGTATCACTAGAGTGGAAGATGCTTCTCATCCAAAAGGTTACAAAATTACTGGTGATGTCGATTTTGATGGGGTAAGCAAGAAATGCTCTTTTATAACACCAGTTCCCGGCGGTGTTGGACCAATGACCATAGCAATGTTATTGAAAAACACATTATTAGCTAGAAAAATTAGAAGTAGAAAATAATATTTTTGCAATTAATCAATACCAGAACCTATTCAATCGAATAGGTTTTGTTGTTTTATAAAATATTTCAAAAATTCGTTTGTCAATTGAAAATAATATATAACTTTGCAATACAAAGTACTTTTATATGAATCAGAAACACCAAGAAGATTTATCGCACATTCGTTCCATGATGGAGCGTTCTTCAAGATTTATTTCATTAAGCGGACTCTCAGGAGTATTTGCGGGACTTTCTGCCTTGATTGGCGGATTATATGTTTATCAATTGTTTGAGGTAAACGGTATTGAATATTTTGATAGAAAACAAAAAGTGTTTGCTGCTGATATGGTTTCCGAGTTATTTTTTATTGCAATTATTGTTTTATTTTCTGCTTTAACTTTTGGGATATTTTTCACGATTCGAAAAAGTCGAAAGTACAATTTGCCAATTTGGACAACTGCAACTAAAAAAATGCTCCTGAACTTAGCAATT
>Ga0208508_1000108_pt1 | contig 22916 bp, 22 predicted proteins | sample LakWasMeta1_LOW4_2_FD_183853 | JGI IMG/M metagenome (GOLD analysis project Ga0208508, IMG submission 183853) | Freshwater sediment methanotrophic microbial communities from Lake Washington under simulated oxygen tension - Sediment Metagenome... | ecosystem: Environmental > Aquatic > Freshwater >...
AATCGATAATTTGAGATACGACCAATGGAAAGTTTTCGAAAATGTGGTGGGCAATCATTATAAATTGGAAAAAGAAGTTCCTTATTACGCTATTTTACCCACAGCGACACAGTATGCCCGAAATGCCATTTTCTCTGGTCTGACACCGCTTGAAATGGAAAAACAGTTTCCGCAATATTGGAAAAATGATCCTGAAGAAGGTGGAAAAAACCTGTTTGAAGCTGAATTTTTGACCGCGCAATTGAAACGATTGGGATTGAATATCAAACAGGATTATTTCAAAATCACCAATCTTGCCGGTGGAAAAAAACTGGTTGAAAATTTCAAGTCCTTAAAAAACAATGATTTGGTTACAGTGGTTTACAATTTTGTGGATATGCTTTCGCACGCCAAGACCGAGATGGATGTCGTAAAAGAACTGGCTTCGGATGATAAGGCTTATCGCTCACTAACTTTAAGCTGGTTTAAGAATTCCCCCCTTTTGGAAATCATTCAACAAGCACAAAAACTGGGTTTCAAATTGATTCTGACCACAGACCATGGCACCATAAACGTGAAGAATCCTTCGAAAGTCATTGGAGATAAAAATACCAGTCTCAATTTACGTTACAAAACAGGTCGCAGTTTGTCCTACGAACAGAAAGATGTTTATGCTGTAAAAGAGCCGAAAAAAATAGGTTTGCCCACCATAAATATGAGCAGTTCTTATATTTTTGCCAAGAATGACTTGTTCTTAGCCTATGTGAATAATTACAATCATTATGTGAGTTATTATAAAAACACGTATCAACACGGAGGAATTTCATTAGAAGAAATGATTATCCCATTTTTGATTTTTAACCCGAAATAAATAGTATTCAGTCCCAGTTTTCAGTTTTCAGGCGAGAACCTTAAACTTTAAACTTTAAACAAATATAAAAGAATGGAAATCACTTTTTCATTAGATGAAATCAAGGCTGTTGCCCAGCAAATTTTAGAACAAAACCCGAATAAAGTTATCCTTTTTAACGGAGAAATGGGTGTTGGAAAAACCACTTTAATAAAAGCTATGACTAAAGAAATGGGCGTAAATGACGTGACAAGCAGTCCAACATTTTCTTTAGTTAATGAATATCAAACCACTACTAATCAGATCATTTATCATTTTGACTTTTACAGACTGAATACTGAGATTGAAGCTTTAGACATGGGAGCTGATGAATATCTTTATTCCGGCAACTGGTGTTTTATTGAGTGGAGCGAAAAGATTCCAAATCTTATTCCCGATTTGCATTCAATTATTTCCATCACCTTGCTTCCTGATGGCAAACGCCTTTTAGAATTAAGTTAATTATAAAATTATGGATATAGATAACACCGTCATCATTATTCCGTTTTCTCCAGCTTTAAAGGACGATATAAAAACCCTAAATCTGGAATGGCTCAAAAAATATTTTAAAGTCGAAGCTAAAGACGAAATCACACTTTCGAATCCTCAAAGTGAAATCATCGACAAAGGGGGAATGGTTTTTTATGCCCGATACAATGACAAAATTGTTGGCACGGTTTCTCTGATAAAAATTGACGAAACCACTTTCGAATTAAGCAAAATGGCCGTAACTGAAGGCCTTCAGGGGTTAGGGATTGGCAACAAACTTATGGAACATTGCATAGAATTTGCTCAACAAAAAGGAATAAAAAAACTCCTTTTGTATTCGAACAGGAAATTATTGCCCGCATTATATTTGTATAAGAAATTTGGATTCAAGGAAGTTCCTTTAGAAGATGGCATTTATGAAAGAGCGGATATTAAGATGGAGCGGATTCTTTAGTATCGGATTTCCATTTTTAATACGAATGAATACTGAATTTATATCGTTATAATGACCAAATTCTGATTTTTTTCTGTAAATTGTACCACTAATTTCACAAAACAATGTCGATAACTCCATTTACGAAGCAACAGTTATTACCTCAAGAAGAAAAACTTGAAATATCAAGGCACAAAAGCGAACTTTTTATTGGTATACCTAAAGAAACTAGTTATCAAGAACGCCGCATTTGCCTTACACCAGATGCTGTAAACTCCTTAACTTATCAGGGACATCGCGTAATGATTGAAGCCGGAGCTGGAGAAAGTTCAAGTTATTCTGACAAAGAATATGCTGATGCCGGAGCCGAAATCACGAAAGACACCAAAAAAGTTTTCAGTTGCCCGATGCTTTTAAAGGTGGAGCCTCCTACTCTAGCTGAAATTGGAATGATAAGTCCTGAAACCATCCTGATTTCTGCAATTCAACTCAAGACCAAAAAGAAATCCTATTTTGAAGCCTTAAAAAAGAAAAAAATTACCGCACTGGCTTTCGAATATATAAAAGATGAAGATGGTTCCTATCCGGCAGTGAAATCATTGAGTGAAATTGCCGGAACAGCATCGATATTAATTGCTGCCGAATTGATGATTACTAATGCCTTTGGAAAAGGATTATTATTTGGCAACATTACAGGCGTTCCTCCTACTGACGTGGTCATTATTGGAGCCGGAACTGTGGGCGAATTTGCCGCCAAAACCGCAATTGGACTGGGTGCCAATGTAAAAGTTTTTGACAATTCCATCACAAAACTACGTCGTTTGCAAAACAATTTGAATCAGCGCATTTTTACCTCCACCATTCAACCAAAATCCTTATTGAAAGCCTTAAGAAGATGCGATGTTGCCATTGGCGCAATGCGCGGAAAAGAGCGCTGTCCGGTTATCGTTACCGAAACGATGGTCGAACATATGAAAAAAGGAGCCGTAATTGTTGACGTGAGCATTGATACCGGGGGTTGTTTTGAAACTTCAGAAGTAACCACTCACGAAAAACCAACCTTTGTCAAAAGTGGCGTATTGCATTATTGCGTACCAAATATTCCTTCCCGATATTCAAAAACAGCATCCCTTTCGATTAGCAATATCATTACCCCTTATTTATTGCAGATTGCCGAAGATGGCGGAATCGAAAGTGCCATCCGATGCAACAATGGTTTAAAAAACGGAGTGTATTTATACCATGGAATCCTTACCAATAAAGCCATTGGCGATTGGTTTGACCTTCCCAATAACGATATTAATTTAATCGTGTTTTAAATAAACTTTCTTTTACCTTTGCCAAAAATTTAATTTATGAAATTTGCACACCGTTTTGCCTATTACTTAATAGGATTAATAATGGGTTCTTTCTTTGTGGCCGCAGTTTTCAGCGGAAAAGATACTCGTTGTAATTATTTTCCAAATGCCAGAGTTTTGAATGACTTAAGAAATAAACCCTTTAATTATTCGGATAAAGCTTCGCAAATATTGGCTGAAAAATGGATTGACACCATCGATATCAAAAATTGTTTGAAATATGGAGATGTTGATTTTGACCAAAGCAATATTGAATTCGAAAAAGGAAAAATTTATGTAATCGAAGGAAAAACTGTAAAAAACCAGGAAATCATACTCAAAGTGATTAATTATCCTGAAAAAGCAATTTTGGATGATATCATTAAAAAATAGAATTTCAGACTTGCATAAAAACCTCTAGAGTAATTTAGAGATTTTTTTTGTATAAAAATCAAAAATCAGTTCTCTTAAACTGCATTCTTTCTGTTGTCAAAAAAATGAATTGGTTTTCTGCTCAATGGGTTATAAATCAATGAATGCAACTCTTCTTTGCTGGTAAATTCAATCTTTGGAGTCACTCTTAATTTAGCTCTGAAATGATCTTTTATTTTATGTAAAAGCGCTTCTGATTCAAGTTTTACGGCAATTCTGATTAAAATTTCATCCGTTCCCAAATCATTTGTAGAAATTATAATTATGTAATTTTCTATATTGTCAAAATTGTTCAAAATATCAATCATTGCAGGCGGATACAAGGTTGTTCCTTTGTATTTTATCATTTGCTGTTTTCTTCCAATTACGGGTCCAACGCGCACAGTATTTCGGCCACAGGAACAAGGATTGGTATGCAATTGTACAATATCGCCTGTTTTGAAACGGATCAAAGGCATTGCTTCAATTCCTAAAGTAGTAAAAGTCAATTCGCCAGATTCTCCATTTTTTACCGGCGTGTTATTTTCATCTAAAACTTCAACAATAATCAATTCGGGATGATGATGACCTCCAATAGCATACTCACATTCCGTAAAAGCAGTGCTCATTTCGGTAGAAGCATAAGTAGAAAACAACTTGATATTCCATTTATCGGTGATTTTTTTTGACAAAATAGTCATCGAAAAATCTTGATTTCTTAGGGATTCTCCAATGCAAATTGCCCCTTTTATACCGCTATTGTTATAGTCAATTTTATTTATTTCGGCATATTCAATTAATTTCAATAGAAACGACGGAACAGTAATTAAATAAGTAGGTTTGTATTTCAAAATTGAATCCCATTGCAATTCCGGAATTCCTGCGCCAACACGAATTACACCCACTTTCATTTTTCGCAATCCTAAAAAATAGGCTAAACCTGCCATAAATCTTCTGTCAATTGTAGTCATCAACTGCACAATATCGCCTTCTTTAATTCCGGCACAATCAAACGAAATGGCTTCATTATAAGCCAGTCTTTCTAAATCATTATCCGACATACCAAACGTTACCGGTTCGCCCAATGTTCCTGATGTGGTGGCATAATCAATAATTTTATTTGCCGGTATGCATAGAAAATCATCATTGTATTTTTGCAAATCTTCCTTAGTCGTAACAGGTAAAAGCTGTAAATCCTCAATAGTTCTTATGGTGCTGACATCAATTTTTTCTTTAAAAAAAAGGTTTTTATAAAAGGGTGAATTCTGATTGACATACGTTAAAACTTCCAAAAGTTTTTGCTCTTGTAAAGCTTTAATTTCAGCTAAAGAAGCTTTTTCTATTGCGGGAATCATAGTAGTTTTCTTTTAATTTTCTTTAAATACTTTTGTATTTCTTCTTTTTCCGGAAGTGTTGTAATTTCTTTAGTCAATGCTTTCTCCAATTGCTCTTGAGCCAATGGATAGGCGCTTTTTTGATAAAAATACATTCCAATTTTGTAATAAACACCCCAATAATCAGGATTCAAAGATTGATAATTTTTAGCAAAATCTACTGGTAAATCCTTTTTATTTTCTAAAAAAGTATCCATCTTTCGATCTTCAACTCTGAATTTTTCATAATTAGCATATTCAGTCGTTTCCAAAAAAGCATCTTTAGAAATGTTTAACTTTTCGTTTTGCAATGAAATAATGGAATCATTGATAATCCTGTTTCCGAAAATTTTATTCAAATCATAACATACAAATTCACCCAATTGATACGGATTCGAAGAAACCCAAACCAAACGATCTTTGGGCTTAAAAATAATTCCGTGATGGGCAATTAACTGATTTAGGGCTTTTTCGTTGCCATAACCCAAAGGCAAATTATTCAAACCTTCTTTATTTCGAAGAATATTTGCTGCTATTTGAGGATTTATTTTTGGATTTTCATCGAATAATTGTTCCATTCTATCAAAACGATATTTAGAATGACTGTTTTCAATTTGAAATTGATTGCTCTCGTTATTTTTTAATTCCTTACTTTGAAAATGATTGGAACAAATCAATTGATTGCTGTTTGCCACTTCATAAACACCAAAATCATGTGGTGCAACTTCGATTATAATTGCTTTTCCATCATTGGCACTGCCCACCATTATTGATTCTGACACAAAAACTTTTCGTTTTTTGGCAATAGCAATTGCTTCGTCAAGAGTTGAGGCATATTGCAAAATTTCTCTTGTCAGAATTGAAACTGGAGTTTTTGCCACCAGCGGAATTTTGGATTTTGCAGCATTTATGGTTACCGTCAAACCTGCCATATTCATTCCGGAAACTGCCCCAATCATTCCAGCCCAAGTCACCATCATAAATGAATAACCTTCTTTTGGATGGATGAAGGCAACGATTTTATCTTTGGCAAAATCATCTCCTGCATAAAAATCGAAATTGCGTCCTAAAATCAAATTCCCATCTTCTGATTTATCACCCCAAGCGGCAAAAGAAGAACAACCAACCAAAGCCAAATCCTGCAAAGCGTGACCAATATCGTGAGCGGCATGCAAATACAAACTTCGTAAATAGTGAGGCGCAATATTATCGTAATCGTGCGAACTATATTCTGAAATTCCATAGATTTCAGTCTTATATTCTTCTGGAATGTTGAGATAAAGTTTCCTGCCGTACCATTTTAGAAAGGTTCGAAGTGCCTTTCGCTTGAATTCTGAAGGCAACATCTCATATATTCTATTAAAGAAAATTTTCTGTTGCTTCTTTAATAATGAATCGGTTAGACTTCCTGTAGCCAATCCTCTTTCAAGTGGATCGCCTTCTACATATAGCTCCCAGAGATTTTGTTTGTTTTTTAGAAAATAATTATTTCCGGTTGAAAAAGCAGTTTTTGATTGTTTTTTCACCACAGGAATGGTGTTGTCATAACCTTCTAATTGAGGTTGATTGTGCATTGATTTTGAAGTACCGCAAGAAACAATTGTCAAGAAAAAAACAGATAAAAATAGGAACTGAAAAAGTGTTTTCATTTTCAAATGTTTTATTGTTTTTCTAAAAATCGGTTGATTTTATTGACCAAATATTCTTTTCCAATGATTTCCGAACAAGTCACCACCGCACCGATAGTCACGCCCAAAACACCGTGCATATTGATGCTTTGGCCTGTTAAATATAAATTATTCAGTTTGGTTTTTGAAGCAATAAATGTTTTCATTGGATTGTTAGAATCTTTCACATATCCATACATATTACCGTTGTAACCGCCAATATAATCTCGGTAAGAAAGTGGCGTCGAACTATGCACTGACTGAATACAATCTATAATTCCCGGGAATTTGAGTTCGATTTCTCGAAGAAATTTTTCGGTTTTTTGAGATTTAAATGCTTCGTAACTTTCTCCTCTATCCGATTCTTCAACAGTGGTGTTAAAAGTTTGTTCCCATGCTTTTAAATCCTCATATTTCATATAGGTAATAAACGTCATTCCATCAGCCCAAACATCTGATTTTTTTGAAGCATTCATCGAAGCCATAAATGCTTTTGGCCAAGATTCTTCGTCATACTCGTGAGCTGTCCAGACTTCGCTGCTATTTTTAAAATGATAGTAATTATGATTGAGGTATTTGAAAGTTTTAGGTTTGAAAACCAAATACAAACTAAAAGCAGAAATAACACCTTCTAAACTCTTGATTCGATTAGAAAATGATTTTCTGAAATTGTTTATTCCAGCCATTTTTAATGTTGCTTTTGGGTCAACATTAGAAATAAAAATAGTAGCCGAAACTTCGGTTCCATCTTTCATTTTGACAAAAGAAACCGTATTGTCCACTACATTAAATTGAACAACTTCTTTGTATTTATAGATTTCACCACCAAGTTTTTTCAGTTGTTTTATCAACTGTTTTGTGATTTGACTTCCTCCGTTTATACAACGCCAGGCACTCTGAATATAGGAATTCACCGATAATGCGTGAACATAAAAAGGAGATTTTTCGGCAATTCCGGCATACAGAAAATTAGTTCCTGCCAAAACAGCTCTTAGTTTCGTGTTTTCGGTTAGTTCGTCAATATATTGTTTGGCATTTATAGACAATTGTTCACTATCGTATTTTCCTTCCCATTCTAAATTGTACAAGGGAAAAGAACTGCAAGTTTTAGTAATTTCTTCGCAATATTTTTGAATTGTTGCTCTTTCGTCCGGAAAAAATTTCGAGAGTTGATTTACGAAATTTTCATAGCCTTGAGCATGTGGATATTCTTGGGATTCGTTTTCAAAAGAGATGATGTCGAAACCATCTTCGTCCATTTTTTTGAGTTTCAAATCATCCATAATGCCTAAATACTTGAAATATTTATACAGATTTTGGCCTTCACTTAAACCTCCTATGTAATGAATTCCTGTATCGAAAATGGTTTTATCCCGCACAAAAGTTTGCAGGTTTCCTCCAAATTGACTGTTCTTTTCGAGCACACAAACGCTGTAACCTTCTTTGGCTAAAATAATAGCTGAAGCCAGTCCGCCCAGACCACTTCCCACAATGACAACGTCATACTGCTTTTTCACGGCCTTTTTTTCTTTAAAACAATTAAATTTTCGCTTTCATTGTCAATATCAAAACCAAGTTCAAAAAGAGCCTCTTTTAGATTGGATGAATTTACTAAAATAACTGTATTTGTCAATTGACAAATATCAGTCTCGATTTCACATTTTTTATCTGAAATCAATACTACATCATACTTACTATTTTCAAATTCTTCTTTGGTTTCGAGATAGTGAATTATCCTTTTTTGTACGATATAATTTGTTTTGGCCACAGCACTTCTTTCTTCATCGACAATAAAAGAGTCGATTTTCCTTTGTGATTCCTGAAGTGAAAGTAACACATCTAACTGCCCGTAATCATTGGCTAAATGTAAAATTTTTGCCTTTGAAGAAATTATTGAAAATAATTTATAATACAATTCTAAATATTGGTCAAAATCACTTTTAACAGCCTGAATAACTTCAGCTTCTTTATAAGCAAAACTATTCAAAATCATTTTTTTGAAATAGTTTGGGCCTTCTAAATCCTGACGCATTTTATTGTAATGTGCTTTAAAGAAAGTACTCATTTTCTTTGTTCTTTCGGAATAATCTTTACCAAAAGTAGTATCATTTACTGCAATTCTATCTCCTATTTCTACCGTAGTTCTTCCTCCGTTAATGATGAAATCGCCTTTTGGCAATACTTCAGAATAGCCGTGAATGACAACCGGAATAATATCTAACTGCAATTGCTCTGCCAAATAAAAGGCTCCTTTATGAAAACGTTTAATTGAATTATCCAGAGAACGAGTTCCTTCGGGAAAAACCATTAATGAAAATCCCTGATTGACTTTGGCTCTCAAATGCTCAACACCATTACCAATGCCATTAGAAACCGGATAAAATCCTGCCAGACGAACGCCTGCACCAAAAATGGGTGAATTATAAACCCAATCGCTAACCAAAAATATGATTTTCGGACTTAACATACCAACCGCTAAAATATCTAAAAATGAAGTGTGATTTGCAATAATTACCGCTGGTTTATCGAAAGTTTCGTTTGAATTATTACTAATTTTTCGTTTAATCGACGGATACGATATCAAAACGGACTGCATAAATTTAGACATCAGAAAATGAAATGCCATCTCCTTTCTTTTTCTGGAAACAGGAATGATTTTCATCAAAACAACGCTAATAATTGACAAAAGAAAACCTCCCAATCCATAATAGGTAAAGGACAAAATGGAATGCAATAATCGTTTAATTTCGAATGGTGCTTTTCCGTTTTTAGGTCTATTGGACAAGAATAATTTGAATAAAATAGGATAAAAAATAAACGTAATTATCAATGCTGCGAAAACCCCTATTAAAGACACTGAAGAAATGGAAATCAAAGCCGGATGTTTCGCAAAAACTAAAGCACCTATCCCTAAAATTGTAGTAATTGCAGCCAAAATTATTGAGGTTCGATAAATTGCAATTTCGTTTTTCCCGTTGGTATATTCTTTTTGCAATGCGCTAGTCATAAAAATACTGAAATCTACACCATGTCCAAAAATTAAAGTACAAACTATCACGCTGAAAATATTCAATTGAATATTGAAAATACCCATAATTCCGGCCGTAACTACTCCGGTAATGATAATGGGAATACAACTGATAATGACCAATTCTATTCGCCTGAAAAAGAAAAACAAAATAAGAACCACTGCTATAAAAGAATAATTAACCAGTGTGTTGAAATCGGTTTTGAGCTCACCAAGAAAAGTTTCATTCATTTGCTGCCTGTCGATAACCATCAAATGAGCTTCTGATGACATCGATTTCACAAAAGTATCACGTTGCTCGTTAGAAACTTTTACAAAAGTCGAAATCGTAAAAAAACCTTGCTTTTCAGTTACAAATTCCTTTAGTTGTAAAGCATTTAGTTTCGCATATTCGTCAAAAGTTAACGGTTTAAAAGTTGTGTTTAAATGCTCGAAAAAATGATGATACGTTGACGGCTTAAAGCCAAATTTTGTTCCTTCTGAAATTAAATTTGATATTAAGGCAGTTTTCTTATTTTCATCCCAAAAGGAATTCCATTTAGCAATTCTTTTTTGCTGCTCTTTTTCAGAAATCACTATGCCACCAATGGAACTGTAAGTTAGAATCTTCTGATTTACTTTTTGCTTGGACAAACTTGAAAATAGTTGGCTGTTGTTCTGTAAAACTTCTTCCAATGTATTGCCGTAAGAAGCCAGATAAATAGATTTTGAAGTTATATTAGAACTTTCTTCCAACTCCTTTTCGGCTGCTCTTATTTCTTTTGGAACAAAATTCAATTGTGACAAATCGTTGTTGAAAACCACTTTATTAGAAGTGAAAAAACAAACAATTATGATTATGATACAACTCCCAATCAGGAATTTATTTTTATGAAAAGAAAAATCCGATAAATTGTCGATGATATTTTTTTTATGGGCACCGTTTTCTGCATTGGGGTTGTACAAATGAGGCACAAAAAGTAATGAAAACACTGCCGAAGCTACCACAATAATTGCAGCAAAAAGACCTAAATCCTTCAAGGCTTCAGATTTTACGAAAAGCAAACATAAAAAAGCGACAGCCGTTGTCGTACTGCTCATAATCAAAGGCATTGTGATGTCTTTGTACAATGTTTTAACATCGCTATTGTACTTGTAATGCGTGAGAATATGCAGCGAATAATCAATGGTGATTCCAAGTAAAATAGAACCGATTCCCAATGAAATTGCTGAAATCGTTCCTTTGATAAAATACAATAAAGCAACAGCAAAAAGCCCTCCGAAAACAGTAGGCAGAAAAACAATAAGCGGAATATATATTTTCCTGTAAAACAGAATCAAAATCAGCATTAGAGAAACCATCGCAACGCTGGTTGTTATAATAATATCGCTCTTAATCTGATTTGCATTAGCAACTGCAATAAGCGTAGAACCAAAATAATTTGCTTCTGCTTTGGTTTTAAACTGCTGGTTTAAATGGTCCTTAATCGAGTTGAGTCTGGCAACAAAAAAAGTGTTTTTTTCCGTTTCACTCGAAGGTAAATTTGGCGTGATAAACAAGAGCAATTTCTTTTTGTCCTTGGTCATTACAAAACCGTTTTCCAGTTGAAAATCATCACCTATATTGAGTTGTTGGAGTTTTCTTAATCCAATAAAAGAAATTCCCAACGGATCTTGAAGAATAAAATCTTTGGTAACAAGCCCTGTTGGCGAAATTATGGTTTTGTAATTGCCGGCAACAGCACTTGCAATACTGTCTTTTTGCAATTTTCCCTGAATGGTTTCATAATCTTTTTCGTCAAGAAATAATGGCAAATTGTTGTGTACAAAATCCATCGTTTCCTGAATGTTTTCGTCATCAATTTTTCCCTGAATGGAAGTAATATAGGGTTTACATTCCTTGGAAACGCTATCTAAAAAAACCTGGGCATATTCGGCTAAATCCTCTGAAGTTCCCGATTTTTGAAGATGAATCGTAACGGTGATTTTATCTGCAAAATTTAATTGGTTTAAAACTTTTGCAGTAACATCGGATTTATCGTTTGTTGGGATTAATTTGGTTATATCTTCACTAAATTTAATTTTAGACGCAAAGAATATAAAAAGAAATAGCATTCCAACAAATAAAGTAACAGAAAGGAATTTCCTTCTATTCACAAAGGAATGAATGGCAAAAAAATAGTGGTGCATTCTTTATTTTTTGTTTCTAAAAGTACTAAAAATTGTCAATACAATATAGCCCGAAAGACCAAAAAGTATTGACATTATTGATGCCAAAATAAAACTTCCAACAAAATATTGACCAATATTAAGCTGAACATCTGAAAATGTCATTGAACTGTCAAAAATCAAAGGCTTTGTACTTTGAATGAAATAGCCTCCTATTTTTAAGGAACCATAAATAATAAAAGGAATAAATGGAGGGAAACTGACGTTAGAAAAGGCAAATGAAATAACTTTATTCAAATTGAATAACACAGCCAAAAATAAAACAATAATAGTCTGAAGCCCCCAAAATGGTGAGATTCCTATAAAAACTCCTAACGCAATTGAAAATGATTTTCTTGCATTTGAATCGTTACTTTCCAGAATGTTTTCCAAGAAAAATTTTCTAATTCCTTTATTTTTAATTCTGGCAAAAAAATCTCTTGGCTTGATATAAAAAAGCGCCATAAAAACCAAGGCTGTGTTGAGAATGCTTATTCTTGTAAAATCCCGGAATGGTCTAAAATGAGAAACTCTCTCCGCCGGATCGTATAAAACTTTGATTGGAATATTTTTTACTTGAATCCCTTTCCAGGCAGAACGCACAATAACTTCGATTTCAAATTCAAATTTGGTGGTGAAATAATTCGCCGGAATGTGTTTCAAAGGATACAATCTAAAACCAGATTGCGTGTCCTCTAACCGATTTCCTGTTTCGAACCAAAACCAAAAATTGGAGAATTTATTTCCAAAGCTGCTCTTTTTAGGAACATCATCCTGCATCATATTTCGGCTTCCAATGAGTAAAATTGGATCATCATTAAAAATTTCACTTATAAATAACGGAATGTCAGAAGCAAAATGTTGTCCGTCAGAATCAATTGTTATGGCGAATTCATACCCCAAGTGAATCGCTTTTTCGAAACCTTTCCGCAAAGCCATTCCTTTTCCAATGTTTTTAGGAAAATGAATTTGAACTAATTGCGGATAATTTTTCAGAATTTCCAAAGTTTCATCCGTTGAACCGTCATTAACAATGATAATATTTGGGGTGTAAAGTAAAACCGAATCTATAACACGTTTCAGTGTTTTGTGATTATTATACGTGGGTATAATAATACAAATAGTAATACTTTTTATATGTTCATTATTAGATAAATCCAAGTCTGTTTGTATTTCTCCCACTAGTTAATCGTTTGCTTTTCGGCTGTCGAAAAGCTTTTAGATTGCAGAATAAAGTTTTTTATATATAGTTTTAGAGTTCCTGATGATTCTTTGTAATGGTCTAGCAAGAAGTTTTTATCTTCCTTCATATTTCCATTATATTTAAGAATTTTAGGTGTTTTTTCCTGAATACTCAATCTAATTAATCGTATTTCGATGTTATTGGGTTCGCTTGTCAGAGCAAATTCAACCATCTTTGCTCCTTCTTTAAAACTTTTAGACCTCTGAGAAATTTCTTTTTTATATTTTGACATTATCACTATCGACGCGCCTTTGTATGCAAATAAAGTTTTATTATCCTCTTTTGCAATATCAGCAAGTTTTGAAGCAAATTCTTTGGCATTGCTTTCAGAAATTACCACAGAAGAATACAATTTCCGAATATCTGCAATTTCAGGAATATTGGAAAAAATTAGAAAAAGGAAAATCGAAAGAAACAATTTCATATCTCGCTACAAGTTTATAGTTTATAGTCTTCTAAATGCCTAAACTTTTCTATAAACACTACTGAGTTTCAAAGCTACAGTATCATTAAAATAAGTAACATTTTTTACTTTAACCAAATCAGTGTCAGTCAGTGAAATATCAAGTTCTAATCGCAATTCTGGTGTGTTAAACGGATTGATTAATGCCATAAACTTAACATTGGACAAGGATTGCATAAACAAAGAACTTTCGGAAATTTGCTCCGTAAGTTCTTTGATAATTTGCATCATACAAACTCCCGGCATAATTGGATTGTCCGGAAAATGTCCTTTGAAAACTTCGTGTTTTTCATTTATTAAAATCACAGCCAAATAGTTGTTTTCGGCTGTGTTTTCTAAAGAAATGACTTTATAAAAATCTTTTAATAGCATATTTTTTATTTTACATCAAAAGTATAATTGGCTCCAAACGAGAATACAACATTATTATGGTTCCCATTCGAATAATCTAAAACCGGTATAAGTCCTTTTTTGGCTCGCGCTTCTATGCCAAAGTTTTTGTTGAATTTGAATCCCGCTCCAATAAATAAAGCTAAATCTATCTCACTGTCAACATCATAATTTTTGTCCACAACAAAATCAAAACTTGTTCCTGCATAGGGATAAAAATTAGGTGTGATTCTAAATTTATTTACAATATTCATATTAAGATAAGAAACCTTTATCGTGCCTGATGTACTAATGCCGTTAGGTGAAAAATTATATTCTGAACCTTGACTGGAATAAAGCAACTCGGGCGACAATGTGTAAATTTTAGTCAGATTAAGGTCAATAAACCCTCCAAAATAAAAACTCGTTAGAGATGAAAAATTTCGATAAAAATCACTACCATCATCAAAAAAACCGGCTTCAGATGAAAGATGAGAAATATTAGCTCCAGCTTTTACTCCTGCACCAAAAGTGGATTGCGCATGAATTTGAAAACAACAAATTAATAAAAATGCAGTAATTACAATTTTTTTCATCGTTAAGTTTCTATTTTACATCAAAAGTATAAGTTGCTCCTAGCGAGAATACAACATTTGTATGGTCAACAGAATCGATGTCAGAATAATACACCGGAATTATTCCTTTTTTTACTCTTGCTTCAATGCCAAAATTAGGTGTGAAATTAAATCCCGCACCTAAAACAAAAGCCATATCGGCATCAGCCTCAGTGTTGAAATTTTTACTCACAACAAAATCAAGTGTTGGCCCAAAATGAATATTAAATTGATCGTTAAAAGTAAATTTATTTAAAATTTCTAGTGACAAATAATCGACATTGAAATTAGCAGATCCATTATTCAAAGTATTATAATTTGACCCTTGAGCAGAATAATCAATTTCGGGTTGTAAAGTGTAATATTTTGAGAGTTTTAAAGCACCATAAAAACCAAGATAGAAATCAGTATGGGTGTCATAACTTACATTATTATTAGGAATATTATTGGAATAATAATAATTTCCTTTTGTAAAGTGCGAAAAATTGGCTCCACCTCTTAATCCTGGTTTAAAAGAAACCTGAGCTTGTGTTTGAAATGTTCCAAAAAAAGCAAAAAGGATAACAATTAATGCTTTTGCAATCTGATTATTTAATTTCATCGTGATTAATTTAATTGTGTTTGTAAATAATTTAATTCAATTCTTAATTTTATATTATAATGCTGAATAACAATTTTTGTAGCAAAAATATTGTTTTCTGAAGTAAAAAAGAGGTTTATTCTTTCTTTTCTTTTAGAAGCATTAACTATTTTATCCAGCTTATTTTCCGCTTTCGAAATAAAAAGATAATTGTTTATTTTACCATCTTCTGTTAGATAAACTCTACTTTCCTGATTATCGTATTGTTGTTTAATCACATAACTATTTTTCAAAAGCAATCTAAAATCAGTTTTTAAAGTATTGATTAGTATTTTCCTGTCCAACTCCTCCACTATCGAATTAATTTTAAAATCCGTTTCCGAAATTTCAAAATCCAATAATTTATTGCCAAATTCTGTAGTAAAAACAACTCGATGCGTCGTTTTGTTTATTTTTTTTGCAATGAAAATACCTGATAATTCATTTCCATATACCGTAATATTGGCTTTATAAACATAGTCCGTTTCGGGACTAGAAAAATAGGGAACTTCAAACGCAGTCGTTTCTAAAGCTACCGGATTATATCCTTTCACGACATTTAAACTGGAGCAAGAAGATACAATCAGCACTAAAAAGCCGCTAATTATTGAATATAGAATTGTCGATTTTTGCATTTAACACTTTGTTTTTTAATACAATTCTGGTAAAATCTTCGGATGATTCCAGGAGTTTTACCTGAATAACGGTCGCATCATCCTTGTCAAAAGTCAGCTCAATTTGCTTGATGTATTTTTTTAAATTGGCGTCCTTTGGAATGAATCTGGTAATCGTGTTGGTCTTGTTTTTATAATAGGAAATGGCAAATTCCTTGTCGTCAAACATATCGCCGCTTACGCTACCGGCAATCAGTTTGTTGATTTTTCCAAATATTTTGCTGTTGCCCACATCAACGGCACTTTTTTTACCTTCATCATTAATCAAAATCTTGCCACTTTTGAAAATAATCGAATAATTGTACGGTTTTTTATATTGCCATTGCAATAAACTTGGTGCCACAAAAACCATTTTTCCCGAAGATTCTATGTCTTTGGACAAAAAATCCAAATGTTTGTATTGCACAAAATCAGTACTCAAAGTTTTGATTTTTTTAGAAACTTCTTTGACAGCGTGTTTGAAAATTGCAATTTCGTTTTCAGACAATTTTTGCTCCTGGGCGAAGGAAACAACAGGGCAAATACATAAAACCAACAGGACAAAATAGACTTTAATTTTCATACGTAGATAATATTTATTTTTTATTGGAATATGGATTCGCATATATCTTTAATCGTGTTTTTATAACATTTCCGTTATGCTCATTTCATAAGCTTTGATATTCAAAAGTTCTTCAATCGGAACAACTTTATATTCATTTTCTTCCAAAAGTAGCATTAACCGTTCCAAAATAATCACCGTGTGTGAAGTATCGTGCAAAAGTACAATTCCACCCGGAGCGATTCGTTTTTTAATTCGGGCAAAGATAAATTTTTCATTTTTAAGAATTCCATCCAATGAGCGAATATTCCAGCCGATAACTTTGTGCTTGGTCACTTCTAAAGCTCTTCTGATGGAAGGATTTGTAACGCCATAAGGTGGTCGAAAAAGTTGGGCTTTTTCCTTGGAAATACTTTCAATTAAAGCATTCGTTTTTCTAATTTCTTCAATCACGCGGTTTTTTCTGTAAAAATCAAAGAAGTTGGAATGACTGTAGGAATGATTTCCTACTATATGTCCTTCTTCGACAATTCGTTTCAGAATTTCAGGATGTTTTTCGATATTTTTTCCAATGCAAAAGAAAGTCGCTTTGACATTATGATTTTTCAAAATATCCAAAATGGACAACGTGTTTTCATTTGGACCATCATCAAAGGTTAGTGCAATTTTTTTATCAGTTTCAAATGGATTACTGCAATAGGCTTTAACGTGAAAATTCGAAGAAACAAAGAAAGAACCAACAACAAGAATCACGAATCGAACAATGAAAACCAGTAGAAACCACCACCAATTTATGGACACAAAAAAACTTGAAACCAGTAAAACAAGTAAAATGGCAAGGGAAATAAAATTTGTTTTTTGGTAGTTTAACATTTTGAAATCAAGGTAAAACTATGGTCAATTCCTTTATATTGATTATATAAAAGTATTGTTTTATAAGCTGGTTTTTCCAAATTATTGACCCTAATAATTTTCGGCACTTGTTGCGTCTTGAAGATTTTTGCTCCAACCCATAATCCAAAAGCGGATGCAGTATTGTATTCGCCAGACAACTGTTTATAATATACTTGTGGCGTGTTTTTGAAACTGTTTTCAGAAAGAATTTTGTAGTAAGCATCAAACTCCACATCACCATTAAAACCTAAAACTATGGCATCAACATCGGAAACTTGCAAATCATTGGCGTCCAAAAAGGCACTGCATTTTGATTCCACTTCATTTACGGCCAGTTTATTTATGATTTCAACATCCAAAACTTCGGCATAAGTGGTACTCTTTTTTTCATTTTCCAAAACAAAAAAAGTGGCGCCTTCGCCATAAACCGCTCCTTTCGAAGTCGAATTTAAAACTTTATATGGTACTTCATTTTCCTTTTTTATAAATCCGGCCAATTTAAAAAGTGAAGTGGTATAATCGGCATTCTCGTCAATTCCGCCAACTAAAATGGCGTTGGCTTCCTCTTCCTCAATTTTCATTTTGGCATCCAAAAGCGCCGATTCAAAAGAAACCGAAGCATTTACATAGGTCAAATTATAGGCTTTGCACTGCAATCCCAAAGCAATTTGTGCTCCAACCGTATTGTGCGTGGATTGAATAAAAGAAGTCGGTGTCAAAAACTCTTCTTTATTTTCTATAACTGCTTTCAAGAATTTCTCCGAATCTTCGATACAACCCATTCCGGTTCCGGTAATAATAGCGTCAACGGTGGCAACATTTGCTTCTTTCATTGCTATTGCCGAAGCTACAATTCCGTTTTTCACCCCTTTTGCCATTCTTCTGATGGCGACAGGCGAAATGAAATCTTTGTAAATTGGCGGTTTTACAGCAAGAATCGTGTCATTTTCATTGATTTCGGCTTTCTCTAAAAAAAGGGTGTCGAATGTTTCCTGAGCCGAAATACAACCTAGTCCGTTGATATATGTCTTTCTCATTCGTTTTTAGAAAAGATTAGGGTCGAACAATTTCCTCCAAATCCAAAAGAATTGGACAATACGTGTTCAATGTTTTTATGTTTTAAAGTCGTTTGCGGAATCAGATTAAATTCCTTCATTGGTGTTTTAAAATTCAGATTTGGAAAAACCACGTTATTCTGAATTGCCAAAACACTGTAAATGGCCTCAATCGCTGCTGCAGCGGCTAAAGTGTGACCTGTTAATGGTTTTGTAGAACTAAAATCAGGTGCTTTTTCTTCTCCAAAAATCCTCACAATAGCTCTTCCTTCAGACAAATCATTATTGGGAGTTGCCGTGCCGTGAACGTTAATGTAATCGATTTGTTCAGGCTTTAAATTGGCCACTTGCAAAGCTTTTTCCATTGCCAGAAAAGCACCATCGCCGTTTTCTGAAGAGGCTGTTTGATGAAAAGCATCGTTCGCATTTCCGTAACCGGAAACCCGTGCCAAGACTTTTTTGTTTTCTTTCTTTACAATTTCATCAGATTCCAATACCAGGAATGCTGCGGCTTCTCCTAAATTCAACCCTTTTCTGTCATCATCAAAAGGACTGTTGTAACCGTCGGATAAAATCATTAAAGTCTTGAAACCGTTGATTGTGAATTTTGCCAAAGCATCTGTTCCGCCTACAATTACCCGGTCTAATTTTCCTGATTTGATGAGTCGTGCGCCAAGCATAATCGAATTCGCTGCCGAAGAACAGGCCGTGCTGATTGTGGTAACCATACCTTTTAAACCCAATTCATCAGCAATTTTATGCGCCACATCGCCGCCATTGTGGCAACTGATATATTTTACAAGATTTTTATCTTCAAAATAGTCGTAATAGTGAGCTTCCGTCATATCCATTCCACCAACACTTGTTGCTGAAATCAATCCGGTTTTATATTCGTTAATCGAAGAAATTTGAGCGTTTTGAACTGCTTGTTTGGCTGCAATTGCTCCAAGCATAGCTGTTCTTGAGAAATTATTATCCGTCGAAAGTTGCAATTCATCAACCAATTGTTGATTCGTTTTTTTTATTTCGCCTACTTTTATTTCGCCAGAATGTATTGTCGAAATATTTTCGATAGTCGTAATCCCAATTTTATTATTTACCAATGAAACGTAATTTTCCTCCACCGTATTCCCGATGGCCGAAATAATTCCCATTCCTGTTATGGCAACTCCTTTCATTCTAATTTTAGATTTTAGATTTTAGATTTTAGATTTTAGATTTTTGGATTCTAAAATCAGAAATTACTTTGTTCTATTTTCTTTAATGTAGGCGGCCATTGTTTCGATAGATTGAAAGATGGTTTTTCCTTCTTTTGGATCTACTAATTTGATTCCGTAATCTTTATCCAACATCACGATAAGCTCTAATGCATCGATTGAATCTAAGCCTAAACCATCTCCAAACAAAGGGTCATTGTCATTGATTTCTTCCAGTTTAATATCTTCTAAATTTAAAATATCTATTATTTTTTCTTTTAATTCTTGCTTTAATGCTTCCATAATTATTTGTTATATTCTGTTAATACTGTTTCTATTTTATGTTCTAAATTCCCTTCTCTTCCTACTAAGTAAAGAAATGCTTTATATTCTTCATCGAAATATTCTACCCAACCGCAAAGCACTTTGTCCGCTTTATTTGAATCTAAAAGCACCTTGGCATAATTCGTCATAAAAGCGGAATTGAATGCATCAAATATAAAGAAAGAATTCTCGCTTTTCAGTTGATGTCTGATGCTAATTTCTCCAAGACAAATATTGGGCAAGGTATATACAAAAACTGCCGGACTGGGAAAATAATTTTCAGCGTCGGAAATCGAGTTTTGGTACTTAACATCAGTATCTAAACTTGATGATTTGTTGGCAAAAACCAAGGCAATATTATTCTCTTTTGTATTGTTGATTTCATTTTCCAAAAGTAATTCCGCTCCAAGAAAAGCCAATTTGCTCAAGTTATCCATTTTGAAAAACTTGGAATAATTGATTTCAAAATACTGATAGGCTTTCTTTGAAAAGTCTAAAAAAGTGGTCGGTTCCAATTTAAAAATAGATGCGCCGTCCAAAATAATTTCATTATTTTGAATAGTACAAAAGGATTGTATGTAGGTTTTATTATCTAACATTATTTCACTTTTTCGAATAAAACCGCCGTATTGCAACCTCCAAAACCCGAAGCCGTTTTTAGGAAATAATTCATTTCTTTGTCTTCATTTTTATTAATAATATTGATAGATTGGCTCACTCCTATTTCATCAAAACCCAAAGAAGCAAACAATTTGCTTTCTAAAACAGATTCAATTCCGATGACGGTTTCCAGTAATCCTGAAGCTCCGAGAGTATGTCCGTAAAAACCTTTCAGACTATTCACGGGAATATTTTCAAGACCTAGTCTATTGAAAGCAATGGCTTCCATCTCGTCATTAAAAGAGGTTGCCGTTCCGTGAGCCGAAATATAATCGATTTGATTGGCATTGATTTTGGCTTCCGTTAAAGCGCTTTCAATGCTTCTAAAAAGTCCTTCTCCGGTTCTTGATGGCCCTGAAATATGGTTGGCATCGTTGATGGAACCGTCTCCGATAATTTTTATTTTGGCATTTTTTTTGTTCGAAGAAACCAAAACTGCAGCTGTTGCTTCACCCAAAGTTACTCCGTTTCTGTTCTTGGAATAGGGTCTGCAAGGCGAATCACTCATTGCTTGAAAAGAGTTGAATCCTGACAAAACAAATTCGGAAACTTCGTCTCCTGCAACAATGAATATGTTGTCAAACATTCCGGCTTGAATCAATCTTTTAGCGACTGAAACGGCCAATATTCCTGAAACACAAGCATTGGAAACCACAATGGGTTCAGTTGTAAAGCCGAAAAAATCAGCTATATTTTTGGCCAATTGACCCAAATGTGCCTTTTGAAAATTGTCTGAAGATGGATTTTTTAAAGCGGTAATATTTCCTTTGGTGGTAGAAAGTATAAAACCAGTTCTTTCATCCAATTTTGATTTTTCAACTATGGGTTGCAAAGCCAAAATCATCATTTTTTCCAATCGGGTGTTATTTTCCGCCGAAGTAATTTTGGCGAAAGCCGAGTTTATTGCTTCATCGTTAATTATGGAAGCATAAAAAGGCATTTTCATCAAGTCGGTATTTTGATGCAGTTGAATACCGGAAACACTGCCAATAATATTCTTGATATTGGTAGCCACATCAAACCCGATGGGCGTGATACAATTGGTTTCGGTGATATATACTTCTTTTGTCATATATTTTCCCATTGGTTAAAACCAATGGCTATTCAATTGTTATTATTACATTATCAATCCCACTTTTTTCTTCCATTCTTCGTAAAATGGCGGATTTGTCAGCATTAATTCTCCTTTTTTATCCAGAAAAACCTGAACGGTTTCGCCTGTGCAGGCAATTTCATTATTGGCATCAAAAATTTTATATCTAAAAACCATTTTTGCAGCCGGAGTATCCACAATTGTAGTTTCAATTCGGGCAACATCGCCGTAACGCAAAGACAATTTATGCTCGCAGATTGATTTGACAATGGGCGTTGTGAACCCTTCATCGTTGACATCCAAATAAGAAATGCCGTGATGCCTCCCAAAAGCTTCGCGACCATCTTCAAAATAGGTAATATAGTAGCCGTGCCACACGATTCCGAGCGGATCGGTTTCGTTAAATCGTACTCTGATGTCTTTTGTAACGGTCAATTCAGTTGCTTCTTTATACAGCTCTTTTCTTCTTATCATACAGCAATGCTAGGGTTGTGGTAATTATGAAAAACAAAAATAACAAACTTATTTCCGGTAAAATGTCTAAAAGAGAACCGTTTCGTAAAAGCACATCATAAAATGCGTTCAAACCCCAATTCATTGGTGAGGATTCTGCAATAATCTGCATCACTTTTGACATTGCAAAAACAGGAACCCAAACGCCTCCAATTGCTGCGAGAATAATTACAGATGTTGCTCCAAAAGGCGCCGATTGTTCCTGAGTTTTCGCGATTGTTCCCAATAAAATCCCGAAACCAATAGCTGCAAATCCAGAAAAAATAGCCACAATACTCATCATAAATAAATGACCCTGAACATTGAGCGAGGGCAATCCTAAATGAGGGAACAAGAATATGGCAACGGCAATCATCATATAAAACTGAATCATACAAATGATTAAATAGGTTATTGTTTTTCCTGCCAAAACAACACTATTTGAAACCGGATTGGTTCGCAATCGAACAAATGTCCCCTGTGTTTTTTCTTTCACAATATTGATAGACAGCGGAATGACAATAAAAAATATGGCGAAAAGTGTCCAAGCCGGAACATTGTGCTGCACCGAATTTGGGATGATATCTTCATTATTTACTTTAGGAACAATTTCTTTAAAAGTAATGAAACTTTTTTGCTCAAAACTAGCGTTTCCTTCGCCCAATTGATCTTGAAAAGTAGCGTAAATAGACTTGGTTTCTATTTGCGAAATCATCTTGTCAACAGAACTCATTACGGCATTCTTGAAACTCATTTGAACCGCAGGATCAAAATACAATTTTACTTCTTTTTGATTGACAACCGCAGTGTTTTCGGCTTTCGCCAAAGTATCGGTCATCCCTAAATTACTGGTTATTTTTTCAACATTCTGATTGATTTTAGCCTG
>Ga0208508_1000110_pt1 | contig 22582 bp, 19 predicted proteins | sample LakWasMeta1_LOW4_2_FD_183853 | JGI IMG/M metagenome (GOLD analysis project Ga0208508, IMG submission 183853) | Freshwater sediment methanotrophic microbial communities from Lake Washington under simulated oxygen tension - Sediment Metagenome... | ecosystem: Environmental > Aquatic > Freshwater >...
AGCTAATGGCTCCTAACAACTAGTTAACCCCGTTAGTGGGGTGTAACAAGGGTATCTCGCGGTTCTGTTTGCTAGCAAGCTTTTCCTACAGAGGGTTCAGTGTTTTCCTGACAGCATTTTTCTGCTTGAAACTGAATGCTGCTTGATACACCCCTACAAGACCCCGGTATGAAATATCCAACCAGATCGACCCCGTTAAGCAACCCCGTAATAGAAACTTCCCAGAAACCATTTTCATCCAATCGAACTCCGTCGAAATCCGCTTTACTGGAGGCAGTACGTGGTCGTTGTCGGGTGAAACATTACAGTCTGCGAACGGAAGGGGCTTATCTTGGTTGGATAAAACGGTTCATCTTTTTCCACAAGATGCGTCATCCGGCGGAAATGGGTGGTTTGGAAGTCGAGCAGTTTCTGACGCATTTGGCGGTTCGCGATAAAGTGGCGGCGAGTACGCAGAATCAGGCTTTATCGGCACTGCTGTTTCTGTATCGTGAAGTGATCAACGTGAAGTTGCCCTGGATGGAAAACGTCATCCGGGCGAAGCAGGCAATTCGCCTGCCGGTGGTGTTGACGGTGGATCAAATCCAATCCGTGCTGACTCGCCTGGATGGCAGGGAATGGCTGATGGCCAGCTTGTTGTATGGAACGGGTATGCGTTTGATGGAATGCATACGGTTAAGGGTGAAAGACGTTTCGTTCGAGAAGAACGAAATTCTTGTACGTGACGGCAAGGGTGGCAAAGACAGGCGGACGATGTTGCCGGCCTCATTATGCGATCCATTGAGAATCCAGCTGGAAAGGGTCAGGGAATATCAGCGTGACGATATGGCTGACGACAGTTGGGAGGGCGTTTTTTTACCCGATGCGCTGTCGCGTAAATATCCGAATGCCAGTAAGTTGCTGGCATGGCAGTATGTGTTTCCGGCGTCGCGATGCTCGAGAGATCCACGCGACGGCAAGGTTCGACGGCATCATATTGACGAAAAAGTGTTGCAGCGGGCCGTGACCAAGGCGGCGCAGTCTGCCGGTATCGACAAGCCTGTGAGTTGCCATACCTTGCGACATTGTTTTGCGACGCATTTAATCGAAGCCGGTTACGACATTCGAACGGTTCAGGAATTACTCGGGCATAAAGACGTGGCGACGACACAGATTTACACGCATGTGTTGAACAAGGGCGGGCGCGGGGTAAAGAGTCCGCTGGATACCTAAGTTTGCGATTTTGAAAAGACCGACAGTGATAGAGTCGCGACGCTATCTAGACGATGACGTTGCTGCCGTAAACATGGCGTTCGCAAACATCGGCCAAGCTGGCGGGTCTTGCAAACAGGTAGCCTTGGCCAAGTGTGAGACCGAGCAGGCGCAACTGCTGGCGCTGGTCTTCGGTTTCGATGCCTTCGGCGATGACGTCAAGGCCCAGCGAGTCGGCCATCAGGCGGATGGCGCGGACGATGGCGGTGCTGCCGCCGGCTTCGCCTTCGCGTAGAGCACTGACGAAAGAGCGATCGATTTTTAGACCCATCAAAGGGAAGCGATGCAGATACGATAGCGAAGAATAGCCCGTGCCGAAATCGTCGAGCACGGTGTTGACGCCGAGTCTTTTCAGGATCAGAAGACAGCTTGCGACTTGTTCGGGGTCTTCAAGCAACGCGCCCTCGGTTACTTCGAGCCGCAGACTTTGCGGTTTGACGTGGTGGCGATCCATCAAGGCAAGAAAACGTTCGGCGAAGGTTTTGTCGCGAAGATGCACCGGCGATACGTTCAAGGTGACATAGGCGCCGCCAACCACGAGAGCGCCCAGATCCATGCACACTTGTTCGTAGATTTGCCAATCCATGGCTTCCAGATTGCCGGTTTCTTCCGCGACCCCCAGGAATTCGCCCGGTGCCAGCAGGCCTCGCTCGGGATGGTTCCATCGCATCAGGGCCTCGAAACCAATCACTTTCCCGTCGATCAGTTGCGCGATCGGCTGATAGAAGGGCTGGAATTCGTGGCGATGCAGCGCGCGGCGTAAATCGTTTTCGAGATCGAGCGTTTTCAATGCGATTTCATGCAGGCCTTCGTCGAACAAGGCATGGCGCTTGCGGCCACTGGCCTTGGCGCGATACATGGCGACATCGGCATCGCGCAATAATTCTTCGGGATTGCGATAACGCGCATCGACGATAGCGATGCCGATGCTGGCGGTGGTAAATAATTCCTTGCCGGCGATGCGCATCGGGTTGCTAAGCGTGCGGATGATCCTGTCCGCCACCATGATGACGTCTTCCTGCCCCTGGATGTTTTCGAGCACGACGGCAAATTCGTCGCCGCCGAGTCTGGCGACCAGATCGGGCTCGCGGACACAGGTACCGATGCGCTTGGCGGCTTCTTTCAGCAATTCATCACCGACCAGGTGGCCGACCGAGTCGTTGACGATTTTAAAGCGGTCGAGATCCAGAAAAAGCACGGCGAACAATCGGCTGGCATCGCTATGGTATTGCGAAAGGGCGCGGCCGAGGCGATTCAACAAATGGCTTCGATTGGGCAGGCCGGTGAGGGCGTCGTGCAAGGTTTCGTGTTTCAGTTTCAGTTCGATGCGTTCGCGCACCAGTATCTGGTCGCGCAATTCGGTGTTGGCATTGGCAAGCTCATAGGTGCGTTCGGAGACACGACGTTCCAGTTCGGCATAGGCGATGCGCAGATTTTCATTGGTGAGGCGGCGTTCGAGCGCATTGGCGATGTGCACGGCGACAAAGCTGACGAGCTCTTTGTCGAGCTCTTCGTAGTGATAATCCTCGGTGTAGCTTTGCAATGCGATAACACCTTTGACCTGTCCGCTCAGGAACAGGGGAACACCCATCCAGCTAACCGACTTGGTGCCGAGCACGGTCACTTCACCCTGGCGTTCCAGTTCGTCGATGTCTCGGCGATTGAGCAGGGCAGGTTTGCCTGTTCGCATCACGAATTCGGTCAGGCCTTTGCCCAGCGGCCGGCTATGCCTTGAGACATCGCGTTCATCCGCCGTGTAGGGAAACTCTAGGTTTTTTCCGTCATCGGAAATAAATGCGACGTAAAAATTCTTGGCGTGCAGCAATTCACCGACGATTTTATGCACCGAGGCATAGAACGAATCCATGCTGGCACTGCTTTGGCTGACCTCGGCTATTCGGAACAGCGCCTGCTGCAGGCGTTCGCCGCGTTGGCGGACAGCGACTTCCTGTAGTAATTCCGAGGTGCGTTCGCTGACGCGTTTTTCCAACTCTTCCTGGGCTTCGCGTCTTTGCAAAACGGTCAGGATGTGTTGGGCGACGTAGGCCAGCAGCGCCTGGTCTTCATTGGTATAGCAATGTTCGGCATCATAGCTTTGTACCACGACGCCACCAACGGCTTCACCGTGATCCAGCATGGGTACGCCGAGCCAGTCGAGGCTTTCCGGACCGAGGCTTTCATCGCGGGGCACATCGAGTGATTTGATAATTTCATTCGATGGACCGTGAATCGGCTTTCCGTAACGCAACATCGCCATGGTCACGCTGTTGGGAATGTCGCGGGTGTAAATTCTTTCTTCGGGGTCGGGTTGTATCGAGTCGTGTGCATCGACGAAATAGATGAAGCGCATGGTTTCTTCGTGCTTGTCGTAGCGCACGATGAAAAAATTTTCCGCATACATCAATCGACCGACAATCTGGTGCAGGTCGTGTAACACTTCCTGGGTTTCCTTGTCGGAAGTTGCCAGGTCGCTGATCGCAAAGAGCGAACGCTGCAGACGTTCTGCCCGGGCCAGACGGTCAACGTCGACCCGCAGGCGTTCGGTTTGCAAAACCGATTGGCTCCGCAGCGCCAATTTGCCAAGGGATTCCTGCCATTCGATATCCGCACGTGCATCTGGCAGGGCGGCATCGAGTTCGACACAAAGACAGGCCCAAAGATGCTGTTGTCCCGTCAACAAGGTCGCGACATGCAAAACATTGCCATTGTGCTGTTCGGCATAACCGCCGTGTTGCCGTGCTTGCCGGATAAGCAGTATTTCTTCGTCGGTCAGTTCGACATCCGGTGCCGATTTCCAGTTATTGGGTTCTGAAAGTGCCGTATGCCAGACAAGTTTTGCCCGCAGGGCTCCCAGACTTTCGAAATGGCGCAGCGTCGCATTGGCGAGCGACGACATGTCCTGCGCCCAAAGCAATGTTTGGTCGAAAGATTCCGGTTTACTTAGCTGGAGATTTCTAAATGCCATTATCGCCACGTTGCCACAGAGCACACTTTTCGTCTAGCAAACACAGACTTAAAGAACGTCAGCGACTCTCGCGGGAGGCCAAGAGCGCACGCGTTACAGGATGTTGCGGACTCTGCCATATCTTATTGGCGGGGCCTTGCTCGAGGATACGACCCTTGTCCATGACCAGAACGTGGTCTGCCAGCGCTCTGGCACATGACAGGTCATGAGTGATGAAAACCATCGCCAGATGGCGATTTTGGATGATGTTACCCAGCAATCCGATGATCGCCGCGCGGTGATGCGCATCCAGTGCCGAGACGGCTTCATCGCAAATGAGTATGTCGGGCGACATAGCCAATGCGCGTGCGATGGCGATACGCTGTTGTTGGCCGCCGGAAAACTGATGTCGGTATCGTTCCAGGGCGCCGTTGTCCATTCCTACCTGTTGCAATAATTCACTTGCACGCACGCGTCGTTGTGCGCTCGTCATGTCGGTTTGAATGCGCAGTGGCTCGCCGATGATGTCGACTATTTTTTTACGCGGATCCAGCGATGCGGCAGGATCCTGGAACACCACGCCCATGCGACGGCGCAATGCCCGCAAACGCGGCCCCGATGCCTGCAGGATGTCTTCGCCATCCAGCATCACCGTGCCGCTGACGCCATCGCGAAGTAGGCGCAGGCAGGCGCGGCCGAGCGTGCTTTTGCCGCTGCCGCTTTCGCCGAGAATGACGAGACATTCGCCGCGCCGCAAATCGAACTGTGCCTGTTCCACGGCATTCTGGCTTGCGCGGGGATAGCGAATGTCCAATGCGCTGACTTGCAGGATCGAGTGGCCGATGTCGTGCGGCGCCGGTGCAGGCAAGTGTTCTGCGGCCAGCAGTTCCCGCGTATAGGGATGTTCGGCGTGGCGGAATATTTGCTTCACGTCGCCCGATTCCACCACGGTACCGCGCTGCAGAACCATTACGCGTTGCGCGTAGGCACCGAGCAACGGCAAGTCGTGGCTGATCAATAAAATGGCAAGTTTGCGTTTTTTTCTCAGTGAATCGAGCAGTTCGAGTGCTTCCCTGGCGAGACGTGGGTCAAGCGCCGACGTGGGTTCGTCGGCAATCAGTATTTTCGGATTACCGGCCAGTGCAATCGCCAGCAATACGCGCTGTCTTTGGCCGCCGGAAAGTTGGTGTGGATAACGATGCTGCAGTTTTCCGGGTTCGGGCAGTTCGAGTTGCGCGAATAGATCAAGCGCGGCTTTTTTTGCCTCGCGGGCGGAAATTTTCTGCAATACCCGAATTGATTCACATAGCTGGTCGCCGACGGTGCGTAATGGATGCAGGGCGGCAGAAGCATCCTGTGGCATCCAGGCGATGGCGCGTCCGAGCAGGGAGAGATGTTGTGCTGAATTGAAGACGATGGTTTCGCCGAATAAGTGCAACCGACCGCTAGCCCGCAACCCCGGCGGCAGCAAGCCCAGCAGCGAAAGTGCAGTCAAACTTTTTCCGCTGCCGGATTCGCCGACCAGGCCCAGACATTCGGATTCGTCGCAATGCAGGGATATCGGCCCAAGCAGGGGCTCTGCCTGCTTGCTCAGGTGTACCTGAAGATTGTCGACGCTGAATACCGTCGTCATCGTGAATCTTCCCGGCGGACATCGAGCCAGTCACGCAGGCCATCGCCGAGGAATTGAAAACTTGCCAGGGTGGCTACCAAAAACGTGGCCGGAAAAATCAGCGACCATGGTGCGCTGTCCATTTCCTGCGCGCCTTCATATAGCAGACTGCCCCAGCTTGCCGAGGGTTCATCCACGCTGAGGCCGAGAAAGCCCAGAAAACTTTCGACCAGAATCGCTTGCGGCAAAATCAGGCCCAGATATACCCAAGCAATCGGCATCAGATTCGGTAATAAATGCCAGCGCAGGACCTGATCGAAACGCGCGCCGGCGGCAATCGAGGCAAGAACGAATGGTGCTTCGCGCAGACGCGCGGCTTCGCTGCGCATCACGCGTGCCAGATCAATCCAGACATAGGCGCCGATCGCAGCCAACAACAAAAACAATGATCGGCCGAACAGGCTGAGCAGCAAAATGACGATCAATAAAAACGGCAGTGCCGACATCACATCGAGCATGCGAACGATCACGCGTTCGGTCCAGCCGCCGGCATAACCGGCGATGGCGCCGATGCCGACGCCCAAGGCAAGCGCCAGGATGCTCGATAGCACGCCGATGGTCAGCGACAAGCGTCCACCGGCGAGTGTTCGCGCCAGAATGTCGCGACCGATGGCATCGGTGCCAAACCAGTGGCCGTTGGCGAATGAAGGTGCGGCTGACAGAAAATTCCAGTCCGGGCGATGCGGATCGAAGTGGATCCACCAGGGCCCGACGACGCAAGCGAGCGATAAAACGGCCAGAAAAATCAGGCAGACTCGCACGCTTTGGGGGAATGATCGAAAATAGTGCATCCGCCTATCGTATCCGGCGTTATCATGTTCGCAAAGGAGCAATGTATGACTTTTCCCATGAAGCGGCCACGCCGCATGCGTCGCGATGATTTTTCCCGTCGGTTGATGCGCGAAAACACCTTGACTGCCAACGATTTCATTTTGCCGGTCTTCGTGCACGAACTGAGCGGCCGCGCTGCCGTGAGTTCGATGCCCGGTGTCGAGAGACTTTCGATCGATGAATGCCTGAGAGTGGCGGAGCAGGCGGTGGCCCTGAAAATTCCGGCGATGGTGTTGTTTCCGGTGACAGCCCCCGATGCGAAATCGCTCGACGGTGCCGCCGCCTGGGACGACAACGGTCTGGCACAGCGCACGATTCGCGCCCTGAAAAAAGAATTTCCGGAATTGGGCGTGATCACCGATGTCGCACTCGACCCCTACACGACACACGGCCAGGACGGCCTGATCGATGAAAGCGGTTATGTCGTGAATGATGAAACCGTTGCCGCGCTGGTAGCGCAGGCGCTGTCGCATGCCTATGCCGGTGCCGACGTGGTGGCGCCGAGCGACATGATGGACGGCCGCATCGGCGCGATTCGCGAAGCACTCGAGGAAGAAGGTTTCATCAATACGCGGATTCTTGCCTACTCGGCAAAATACGCTTCCAGTTTTTACGGGCCGTTTCGCGATGCGGTCGGCAGCGCCGGCGCTTTGGGCAAGGGCAACAAGTACACCTATCAAATGGATCCGGCCAACAGTGATGAAGCCCTGCGCGAAGTGGCGCTGGATCTCGAAGAAGGCGCCGACATGGTCATGATCAAACCCGGCATGCCGTACCTCGATGTCGTACGACGCGTCAAAGACCATTTCGGCGTGCCCACTTTCGTCTACCAGGTCAGTGGCGAATACGCGATGCTGAAAGCCGCGGCACAAAACGGCTGGCTTGACGAAAAAGCCTGCGTGCTGGAATCTTTGATGGCAATGAAGCGCGCGGGTGCCGATGGTGTGTTGACGTATTTTGCATTGGATGCCGCGAGGTATCTGCAGGAACTTTAGGAGCATCACATGACACAGCATTTCGCGGTTTTCGGTTTCCCCATTGCCCATAGTCTGTCGCCGCGCATCCATGCGGCGTTTGCCAAACAGCAGGGCATCGCCATTCACTACACGGCGATCGAAGCGACGCCGGAAAACTTTCCCGAGGCGCTGAAAAATTTCCATGCGATCGGTGGCCGTGGTGCGAACATCACATTGCCGCACAAGCAGACCGCCTTTGCACTTTGCGGAAAAACCAGCGAACGCGCGCAACTTGCTGCAGCCGTCAACACGCTAATTCGGACCGATAGCGGTTGGGATGGCGACAATACCGACGGCGCCGGCTTGATACACGACCTGACCGAGCGGCATCGCATCGATTTACGCGGCCGTCGCACCCTGCTGGTCGGTGCCGGCGGCGCGGCACGTGGTGTAGCTCCGGCCTTGCTCGCGGCGGGCATCGATGAAATGTACGTGGTCAACCGCACGCCGGAAAAAGCCGATGCACTGGTCGATGCCATGGGACAACCGGAACGCGTGCATTCGCGTTACTGGCAGGATTTGAACGAACTGGGCAGTTTCGATTTCATTGTCAATGCCACGTCTGCCGGGTTAGGCACGACGGGTTTGAATCTGCCGTTTTCGTTGGCGACATCGCGTACATTGGCCGTCGATTTGAGTTACAGCGAAGCGGCAATCGATTTCACTTCCTGGGCGAAAGCTGCCGGCGCCGAAACCGTTCTGGACGGTCTTGGCATGTTGGTCGAACAGGCGGCAATCGCATTTTCGATCTGGCACGGCGAGCGTCCGGAAACAGATACAATTTATGCCGAATTACGCAGGGAAATTGTGGCGCTGCATAACGGCGATTGAATCTTTCCGGCTATGACATTGTTGAGACCGCCTGGTGCGGTCTCGCTTTCAGTCGGCGCCATGCCAGTGTCTGGCCGATCAATATGATTTTTGACTACGCAGCATTTTATGGTATTCAAAAGTGCCCGATACACCCATGGCGAAGTAGTAAAGAAAAATAAGCGCCATGATGATGCCGGTAGGTTTTCCGGTTTCATACATGATGAGTATTTTGGCGATGATGAAATACACGAGCATCAGCACGGCGCACGTTCTGCTTTTCTTGAATATGCCGAATGCAAGCGCGAAAATGAATGCGACATCCGTCAATTCCCAGGCTGAAAATCCTAAAATGCTCTTGCCGAAAATGGCAAACAAAGTGACGACGAGCGTGATTGATCCGGAAATGACGGCTGCTATCCAGGCGTTTTTGATTTTTTTCAGCACTTCATCCGGAATGATGAATGCGGAAACGGGGTCTCGAACTTCGGCATCCGGCGTTTGATAAGGATTCTCTGACATGCGAGCCTTGGGTTTCTTCGAGTGTAAGCGGCGATTATCGCACTGCTGCCAGATTGAAATGCGGGTTTTCGATAATGCCAAGCCGATTGCCGAAAGGGTCTTGCAGCGAGGCGACTTTTATTCCGCCGCCGACATCGGTGACCGGTTCCAGTTCGATGGCACCTAGCGAGATCAGTCGTTTGAATTCCATTTCTACATTCTGCACGCCCCACATGGCCTGGGCGCCCGCAATGCCGGGTTGTGCATCGGGGATCAAGCCCAGTTCGAATCCGCCGACCGAAAAACCGACGTAAAACGCTTCGTCGAAATATGGTGGCGTGCCGAGTACTTCCGAATACCATTGTTTGGCTTTCGCCAGGTCGGGAGCGGGGTAGACGATGGTGCGCAGGCCGATAAGCATGGGTGACTCCCGTGAAATTAAAGTTCAATAGAGCTAATTTGGATTATGGAATTGATTGACGTTGAAGCAGTTCCCGGAAAAGCATCGGGACTAAAGCCCCTCCTACAATAAACCATCACGTTTAACCGCGAGATATCGTTCGACCAATGCTGCGGGCAATTCGGCGCAAGTCACATCGAGCACGAAAACGCCCTGGCTTCGCAAGGCAGCGTGCGCACGGGCCCGTTCGGCGAGATAGCGGGCCATCGACGAGGCGAGAATGGCATCGTTCAAATTTTCTACGGGTTTTTGCAGCGTGGTGTCGAGTGCCTGCTCGCGCAGACTGGCGACACAGACGAGATGGCGCTTTTGCAGGAGACGCACGGCGACCATCAGGTCTTCGATGTCTTCGTCGCGAACATTGGTGATCAGCATGATCAGGGAGCGGCGTGGTTGCCGCAAACTCAATTGCGTGGCGGCGGCAAGATAATCGGTGGCAACCGGCGATGCCTGCAAGTCGTAAACACAATCGAGCAGGGTGTCGACCGTGCCGAGCCCGCGTTGCGGCGGCAACCAGCGACTCGCACCGCCACTGGCCATCAGGCCGACGGCATCGCCCTGTCGCAGAGCCAGATAGGAAACCACCAGACTGGCATTGAGCACATGATCGAAATGCGAGAGCGCATCGTCTTTTGCCAGCATGCGACGGCCGGTATCGATCAACAATAAAACCTGCTGGTTTTTTTCATCCTGATAGTCGCGCGAAATTAATTTGCGTGCACGCTGGGTGGCTTTCCAGTCGATCTGGCGCATGCTGTCGCCGAGTCGATACTCGCGTAATTGATGAAACTCGGTGCCTTCGCCGCGGCGACGTTTCAGATGCGCGCCGACGACGCGCGATGCTTGTTCGGAACTGAATAGTGCGAACTTCGCCAAAGGGGCAAAGTTGGGAAAGGCGCGTATGTTTTGTTTCAGCGGTACGGTGCGTACTTGTCGCCAAAAACCCAGCGGTGAATACAGGCGCAACTGACAGCCGGAAAACTCGAAGCTTCCGCGTTCCGCCGGCGTGATCCGATACGTCATGGCCAATTCGCGATGCGGCGTCAGCGTGACTTGACGTGGCAATCCAAAGGTCGGCCAATGGCCCGGGTGCAAATCATGCACGTCGCAGCGCAGTTTTCGGCGGGTAAACGTTTGCAGGCGCAGACCCACTTCGCGTTCGACGCCGACCGGCAATACGGCGGGAATGTCACGCACCAATTCCGGCGAAGCCATGCCGCGCAGCGCCAGGCCATCGAACGAAAACAACAGCAGACAGAACAAGCCCGATGCCAGCCACGCCGCCATAGGCAGGACATGAAAGGTGACCAGGCCACCAATCAATGCCCAAAGCAGCAACACCCATAGCAGTGGCTTAGCTGGCCTCATCGGCGCGGAGCCTCGACTTTCACCAGCAGGGCATTGAGAACGTCATCGACGCGCTGGCCTTCGATTTGCAATTCTGGAGCGAGCGCAATGCGATGACGCAGAGCGGGTTTCGCGATGTTGCGAATATCGTCGGGCGTGACGAAATCGCGTTCTTCCAGCACCGCTTGTGCACGCGCGGTACGCACGAGTGCCAGACTGCCGCGCGGACCGGCGCCAAGACTGATGCCGGGCCATTCGCGGGTTGCACGGACTATGCGGACGGCATAGTCCATCACCACTTCATCGACTTCGACGAGCGCAGTACCCATTTGCATGGCGACGATTTCTTCCGGCGTAATGATTTTCTGCAGGCTAGACATGTCGAAATCACTGACGCTCTTGCCTTTGCTGACCGAGGCGACCATTTGCAGTTCATCGGCATGGGCCGGGTAGTCGAGCAGGATTTTCATCAGGAAGCGGTCAAGCTGTGCTTCCGGTAAGGGATATGTGCCTTCCTGCTCCACCGGGTTTTGCGTGGCGATGGCCATGAATGGCGGCGACAGGGAAAAACTGCGGCCTTCGATCGTAACCTGCTGTTCCTGCATGACTTCGAGCAGGGCCGATTGGGTTTTTGCCGGCGCGCGGTTGATTTCATCGGCCAGCAACAGATTGGTGAATACCGGGCCGCGACGAATCTTGAAACTTTCGGTTTTCGGATCGTAAAACGCATGGCCGCTGACATCGCTCGGCATCAGGTCGGGGGTGAATTGCACGCGGGCAAACTGGCAGTCCATTACTGTTGCCAGTGCCCGCACGAGCAGGGTTTTGCCGAGTCCGGGAACGCCTTCAATCAGGACGTGGCCGCCAGCCAGCAGGGCGAGCAGGAGTTGATCCAGCACTTCCTGCTGTCCCAGAAATGCCTTGGACACTTCGTTGCGGATGGTGGCAACGCGACGAGTCAGTTCGGTGCCGGAAATGGCGGAAAGCGTGTTGGTGGCTTCGGTGTTCATAGTTGGTTTCTCAACTGAATAAGGGTGGCGACGCTATGGAAGAAATTTTCTTTTTGACGCAGTGAGCCAGGTTTCAATGCCTGGCGGATTTTTTGCGGATCGATGCCGGTGCGTTCTGCGAGCGCAGCGATTTGCGCTTCGCCGGTCAGCGCAGCGGTCATCGGGTCGCGACGGCGAAGTGTGGTGTTGAACAGGGCCAGCACCGCCAGATGCAGCTCGTGCGACAGATGGCGATGGAACAGGTATTCACCGGTGGCGCCGATGTGTTCGAGCAAGGCGCGGCGGTCTTGATTGGGCGATGCCTGCAGCGGGCCGAAACGCTGGCTTCGGTAAACCAGCCAGGCGCCCAGCAATAACAGAAGCGGTACCAGCAAGGTCCAGCCGTGCTTGATCAGCAATAACCAGAATGGCGACATGTCGGTCGAATAAATCAGGTGAAACCTGCCCTTGCCCATCGAGCTGGCGAGCATCTGGTAGGTCAGTTCGCGCGCGCCGGCGCGCTTCAATTGTTCGTTGCCCATGAAGCGAAGATTGCTGGCGATGGTAATGCTGCCGTCACCCCAATACATTCTGCCCAGACTGTAGCCGAGCTCTTCATCGCCATGCAGCCACTGAAACCATTCGAGGTCATCGACGAGAAAACGACTGCCGCAAAGAAAGTCGGGTTTCTTGCCCGTGGTCGGCAGAAATTCGAGACATTCGTCATCGCTTTCGGCCGGATAGATGCCGAGCTTGGTGTAAATCGTGTCGCCTTCGCTCAGGAATTCGGGATTGGGTGCACTGAGCACGATGTGCCCGCCGCCTTCGACCCAGGCGAGCAATGCATCGAGTTGCGTATTGCTCAGGCCATTGGGAGGTGCATACAAGACCAAGGTATCGTGTGCCTGCAGTTTCAGGCTTTCGATATCGAGGCGCGCGTGCGTATCGGCTTTCTGGCCCAGTTCGCGCAGACTCAATTTCAATGCATAAAGCGGGTTGTAACGGGCTTCGCCCTGCGCCGGCAAATCACGTTCCTTGCTGACGCGTTTGAAATTTTCCAGAAAAAACCAGGTGCCCAACCCGGCCAGCACCAGGAGCAACACGGAAATGATCGCGATCGGCTTTTTCACGAGCGCGTCTCCCAGCGATGACTCCATTCGACCAGCAGCGACTCGAACTGGTCGGCATCGGGTAAGCGATGCGCGTAGGCCGCCGCTTGCCAGGCGCGGACGACTTTCTGGAAAACGGCTTCCGATTCAGCATGCCCCAATCGCCTGGAACGACGAATGCATTCGGCTTCCGTGGCGCCGGGCGGAAAGGGTACGCCGAGCCGATCGGAAAGTTTTTCGACGCTGCCCCGGTACAGTAGTGCGAGTGCCGCGCGCGGTTGTTGCGTCCACAACTGGCGCACGGCGCTGCTCAAGTCGCTTGGCAAGGTGTCCAGATTGATCACCTCTTTTTCGCTGACCTCGTCGAGCTCGCGTTTCGCCGGCATTTTGTCTTTCAGCCACGGCATCCAGTCGGAGGATTTCCAGATCAGCCAGCTCAGGATGATGGCAAGCAACAGCCATAAACCGTATTCGGCCAGAAAAGCCATCACGCCGCCCATGGCCCGAACGATGTCTTCAAGCCAGTTCCATTTCTGGTTTTTCGGCAAATCCATCTTCGGCTTGTCGATCAATTCCCAGTCGGTATATTTTTCCTTCGGCGAAAGATTTTTGTCCAGGTAGGCTTTTTTCACGGCATCGGAAACCGCTTTGGGTTCGCTGCGATACTCCTCGCCGAATAATTCCCGGACGGTCGGCGATGTGTTTTTCGCTGTTTCATCGGCACGCGCGTCCTGTGTCAATCCCGCACCGGCCAGCATGGCGGCCAGTACGAATGCCATTGCACCGGTTTGACGCAGACGCGAGGCAATGCGTTTGAAGGCTATTTCAATATCCCAGGCTTCCAGCTGGGTGCGGCGATTCAAATACGTGGCGAAACCGGCACCGACGTAGAACGGGCTAACCACGGAGACACTGAGGAAGTAGACCAGATTGAATGCCAGCTCGACCCAGACCGAGGGGGCCTCGGTGAAATACGAAGCGTTGAATGCTTCGAAGGAATTGCTCAGGTAATCCACCGGCACGAACATGTAGAACAGCACGACGGCGGAAATCATCAGCACGTTTTCAAACAGCATGCAGATGAAACCCAGACCGATCATTTGCGAGGACACTGCACCGATCAACACCGAGCGGCGCATCGACAGCCGCTTGGCATTGAGTCCTTCAAGAATATCGATCGGCATCGACATGCTGCGCCAGAAACTGAAGCGGCGATACGTCAGCCAGGACAACCACAGGCCCGTGCGCCACTGGAGCGGTGCACGCAGGGTGTCGCGAAACGCAGGATGGTTTCCGAACGTGACATGCGACAGGACGTGCAAGGGGATGCGCTCGAAAACCGGTTTCAGCCACCAGATCAAAAACCAGCCCAGCCAGAGCTGATCGATGGCGTAGGCGAGCAGATTGCAGACGATAAAAACACTGCCGGCAAATAAAAAATACGGCAACCAGATCGCGCGTGCGTTGGCGCGCACCATTCGCAGGCCCAGATCCATGGCCTGCCAGGGCGAACGTACGCGGAGTGCCACGGTCATCTCGTCAAGCCGCATAGTCGCTCCCGCGTCCGCCGCGCCAAAGCCAGATGATGATCAGCAACCAGATCAAGGCGCCGACGCTGTATTTCACGACGTCGGGCACCCACACAATCGATGACCAGTAGGCTTCGATAAAAGCCGCGAACACCAGCATGGCGAAAATACCCATGGCCAGTTTGACGCCGACGGTGCCGGCTTCGATCAGCGCGTCAACACGCCGCTTCCGGCCCGGCGCAACGATTGCCATGCCGATTCGCAAACCCGCGGTACCGGAAATGACGATGGCGGTGAGTTCGGGCCCCGAATGGCCGACCACGAAGCGCCAGAAGGTTTCGCCAGAACCGATGACGGTGAGGTGTCCGGCGACGGCGCCGATATGAATGCCGTTGAACAGCAAATAAAAGATCGAACCGACGCCGACGAAAAAACCGCTGGCAAAGGTTTGAAAACCGATGCTGACGTTATTCCAGATATAAAAACCGAACATCTGCAAGTCGCTGCCGCTGCTGCGGCCGAGACTATCGAACTTGCTGGCCGGGTCGTACATTTTTTCCATTTCACTGATCTGTTTGGGATCGATCAGCGAGTGGACGAGTTCGGGATAAAAGTGCAGCAGAATGATCATCCCGAAAAACGGAACGTAGAACAAAAGAAATGAAGCCCAGAAATAGCGATGGTTTTTCCGCAGCAGGCAGGGGAATTCCATCAGGAAAAAATCCACCACGCGACGCCAGCGCGGTGCCGGCGGCCGGTACAGCACGTTGTGGCCGCGCTGCATCAAGGTTTCGAGTTTGTCGGTGATCAATGGGCTGTAGCCGCGCTGCTGCGCTATCGAAAGATGCTGGCACAGTCGACGATAGCGCACCGGAAAATCGTAGTCGCTGATGTCGTTGCCGGCGAGCGGCTTGCGTTTTTTTGCACGGATGTCGCTGCGGGTATTCAGCCAGCGCTCGAACAAAATCCATTCCGCGCTATACAGCGAGACAAAATCTTCCTGCTTCATTTTCGCCCCAGCAAGCCGTTGGCAACGCCCAGCAATTTTCTGACATTGTCGTCGCCGCGCAAATGCGTTACCGGGCCGAGGATGTCGGCCAGTTCGCGTTGGCGTTCCTGCGTCATGTGCAAGGCGCGTTCCGAGAAATTCACGATCGCGCCCTGTTCTTCGCGCTTCAGCAGGACGGAAAGCGTTTCCGCCGGCACCGGCGGTGACGGCAGCCGGGCGGTGACGCGATCCACGTGTATGACCAGACTGCCGGCCACCAAATCACCGAGACGGCGTGAATGCGGGTCGATCAGGCAGCTCGCCAGGCCGAAGCCGTAGAAAAACGGAAACATGTCGGCCACGCGCAACAGGTTCCGGGCAATCGAGGCGACCCAGGTAATCGGCGTGCCGTTTTGGTTGACGACCTTCAGGCCCATGGCTTTCTTGCCGATGGTCTGGCCGTCGCGCAGTACTTCAAACAAAATCGGGTAAGCCCAGTACAGCAGGAACATGCAGATCATCAGGATGCCCGAGCCTGCTTCTCCGAGCACGCCCAGCGGAATGGCGAGCATGAAGACACAGGCCAGGCGAATGACGAAATCGAGTAGCCAGGCCAGTGCACGCGGCACCGGGCCGGCCGGATGCAGCGTCAGCGCAAGCCCTTCGGGTGTCTGGATGTCCCGCGTGGTATCGAGCATCAGGCCGTGATCACGCGAGAGTGAAAAATGCCGGGCACGCAAAAAAGTGGGAGTGGCAGAAAAATAAATCGGTATGTCGTCGACGCGCGCGCGGTCGCACGCGAATTATTTTGCCGGGTTGGTACTAGCATGGAAGCTCTGCCGAATCATTGCCGGAATGGTAGCGGAAATATCCCGGATTGCCCAATGAAATGCGCTTTTTGACCTACAATGCCGGGTAGCAAATCCGCTGCTTCAAGACCCTCTCATTCATGCCCAGTTGTCGCCTTGGCTGCGGTGCCTGCTGCATCGCGCCTTCCATTTCATCGCCTATCCCCGGGATGCCCGATGGCAAGCCGGCGGGTGTCCGCTGTGTACAGCTTGATGAAGACAATTCATGCAAGATATTCGGTCTGCCCGAGCGTCCTCGGGTCTGTGTGGGATTGCGGCCGGTGCAGAGCATGTGTGGTGATAATCGCGAACAGGCCATGTTCTATCTGCAAGAACTGGAAATGTCGACGCGGCCCTGATGCATTCGTGGATAATGCCCGCATCGAACCACGACACAAAAAGGAAATGCAACCATGTCCGATGCGTCAGTGTTGTACACGCTCTTGAGCCAGATGGTATTTCTGCTGCCGACCTTGTTGATATGCATTTTCGGCATCGTGATGGTCCACAAGCGCCTGCCCGCCGGCAAGGCACGCAAGGCCGGCGTGCTTGGATTCTCATTGCTGCTGATGGGTGCGTTCGCCAATCTGCTGTTCTATGTCGTGATTAACCGCTTATTGTCGTCGCAGGATTATTCCGGCCACGGCAATATGCCGATGATCAATACCTTGTATCGGTTTATATCGCTGCTGCTGCATAGCGGAGGCCTGATTTTCCTGATCATCGCACTATGTTCGCGCGAGCCGGCCGGGGCCGAAAAAATCGACCAGCAAAATCCCTACGGACCGTAATTATTCCGCGAGATATTTGTCTTTCAGGCGAATGTAGTGCTGGGCCGAGTAATACAGCTGTTCGATTTCCTTTTCGCTTAATTGGCGAACGCATTTGGCTGGATTGCCGAGCCACAACTCGCCGCTCTCGACCGTTTTCCCTGGCGGGATAACGGCACCTGCGCCGACGAAACCGTTTTTCTTTATCGTGGCGCCATCCAGCACCGTGGCACCCATGCCGATCAGGCAGGCGTCTTCGATCACGCAGGCATGAATCACGGCGGCATGGCCGATCGTGACGTCTTCACCGATCACGGTCGCGAAACCACCCGGCTTTCCGTACGGACCATCGTGGGTGACATGAATGATGGTGCCGTCCTGCACATTGGTACGGGCACCGATTCGAATGTAATTCACGTCGCCGCGCACGACCGTGCCAGGCCAGATCGACACATCGTCACCCAGTACGACATCGCCGATCACGGTGGCGGCTTCATCGACATACGTACCTTCGCCCAGCACCGGACTGACGCCTTGAAAAGCCCTGATATTTCGCATGCTCGTTTTCCAATGAATTTTTCACAGTTTAGCGGTCGTCATGGCGTTAAACTAGGGCATGGATACCCAAGACCCCCAAAGCACCGTGATAGTCATGACTGAATTGCGAACCCATTTTGATCGCTTGCGTTCCGCGCAGCTCAAACATATTCCCGATCAGCGCGAGCGTCTGTATTCACTGCAGCGCCTGCGCGAAGCCGTGCAGCATTACAAGGAAGAAGTGGTCACGGCGATCAGTGCCGATTTCGGAAGGCGTTCGCGTATCGAAACCATGGCAGCCGACATCATGGTGACGCTGGAAGAAATCCGGCACGCGGAAAAAAACCTGAAGCGCTGGATGAAGCCGAAATCACGGCCGATCAGCCTGACTTTCAAACCGGCCACTGGCGAGCTGCGATTCCTGCCGCTGGGCGTGGTGGGCATTGTCGCGCCCTGGAATTACCCCTTCCAGTTGGCGATAATCCCGCTGGTGAACGCCATTGCTGCCGGTAATCGCGTGATGATCAAGCCGTCGGAATTTACGCCGCGCCTGTCGGCATTGCTGGAAAAAATGCTGGGTGAAGTTTTTTCTGCGGATGAAGTCGTCGTGGTGCAGGGTGGTGCCGACGTCGGCGCGACATTCACCGCGTTACCGTTTGATCATTTGCTGTTTACCGGCTCGACTGCCGTGGGCCGCCACGTGATGGCCGCCGCCGCGCCGAATCTGACACCGGTGACGTTGGAGCTTGGCGGAAAATCCCCGGCCCTTATCGCTCCCGACTACCCGCTTGAACATGCTGCCGAGCGCATTGCGACCGGCAAATGTTTCAATGCCGGTCAAACCTGCGTAGCTCCGGATTATGTTCTCGTTCCGCGCGCCAAGCGCGACGAGTTTGCCAAACTGTATCTGGCCGCCGTCAAAAAGCGCTACCCGACCATTGCCAACAATCCGGATGCCACTGCCGTGGTGAATTCACGCCAGGCCACACGCCTGCGTGCCTGGTTGGAAGATGCGCGCCAGCGCGGCGTGGTCATCCAGCAATACATTCCCGAAGGTGAAACTATTCCGGAAGGATTGGAAATAGTGCCGTCGACGGTATTGCTTGATCCGCCCGATGATGCGCTCGTCATGCAGCAGGAAATTTTCGGGCCCTTGTTGCCGCTGAAAAGTTACGACAGCCATCAGCAGGCAATCGAGTATATTTTGCAGCGCGACCGGCCCTTGGCGTTTTATCCTTTCGACAAGGATGGCGCACGACTCGAGAAGACGCTCGATAGCGTTATCGCCGGCAGTGTCTGCGTGAACGATACCCTGATCCAGTTCGGCCAGCATGAGTTGCCGATTGGCGGTGTGGGTCCGAGCGGCATGGGTGAATATCACGGCCACGCCGGCTTTTTGACTTTCAGCAAGGCAATGCCGGTGATGTACCAATCCCGTTTCAGCGGCGTGAAACTATTCGATCCGCCGTACGGAAAACTGGCCAACTGGCTGGTGAATTTTTTGACGCGCTGAACGTAGCCCGGGTCACGCTTCATCGACCCGGGGATTGAGAGCGCTCGGATATTTCCTGAAAAGTCGTCGTCCCCGCGCAGGCGGGGATCCAGTGTCGTTGCTCTGAAGTCTAAAGCCGCTGGATCCCCGACAAAAAACATTCGGGGATGACGAAATTATTTATATTTCCCAAAAATATTGCCGATACAATCTGTGCCATGAATAACTTGATTATCGAGAAACACCAGTCCTATTGCGATGTTGTTCGTGGCCGGGATAAAACCGACCTGCACCGCGTCTATCATGACAATGACTACGGTTACACCATCGAAGACGATAACGAATTGTTCGGGCGGCTAATTCTGGAAATCAACCAGGCCGGTTTGAGCTGGAACACGATTCTGATGAAGCAGGACAATTTCAGAAAGGCCTATCACCAGTTCAATATCCGCAAAGTCGCTGCCTATCGGGAAAAAGACCGGGAAAGATTGCTCAACGATGCCGGCATCATTCGCAACCGGCTGAAAGTCGATGCCGCCATACACAACGCGAACATGATTTTGCAATTGCAGAAAGAAGCCGGTTCATTCAAAAGCTGGCTGGATGGCCATCATCCAAAAACAAAAATCGAATGGATGAAATTGTTCAAGCAGACGTTCAAGTTTACCGGGGGCGAAATCGTCAACGAGTTTTTGATGAGTACCGGTTATCTGCCGGGTGCGCACGTGGAAAGCTGCGCCATCTACAAGAAGGCGGCCAAATCAAAACCGGCGTGGCTAAAAAAAACCTGAGTCTGGCCGCGCGAACGCACCGGTAGGGCGGCGTAAAAAAGCGGGCATCTCGCCCGCTTTTTTTACCGCATCAGAAAGTTACGGCTTTACTTCAAACTCGCCGACAAACACCGTTTCATTCGACTCTTTCAAACGCAGGGTGACGCTTTGCTGTTTTGCCTTTGCCGTACCAAAGCCCGTGGTCAGATACACCTGCAAAGTAGTCGCGCCGGCGACCACCTGTTGACGATTGCCGAAGAAATTCGCCTCGATTTTGTATTTGCCGGGCTTGGCTTTGCGTAGCGAAAACTCTTCCGGGCCATAGCCGCCGGTGAAATCGTCCGACATCCGTCCTCCTTGATAGGTCAGCTGGTTGCCGTAAAAACCCTTCTCGCCATTCGGGTCGGTGACCCAAAGATCCATATCGCTGTTGTCGGCATCCCAGGTCAGGATGACCCGCAAATCCAGCGGCATGTTTTTCAACAGGGGTGCATCCATCGTCGAGGTATCGAGTTTCTGCTTGCTGGTGGCGATAATGCCGTTGAGTTCGGCCAGCGCGATTAATTCGATCTCTGCAAAACGGCTATCCCAGGGACGCAGCACGACTTCGTACAGCTGCTCGATCGCTTTCTGGTCTTGTCCGGCGGCGGCATAGGCCAGACCCAGATCGCGGAAAGATTGCGGTTCTTCTTCTGCCAGCTGCTGCACTTTTTCGAACACGGGAATCGCGAGTTCCGGCGCACCGGCTTGCATCAGCCGGTAACCGAGAATACGCAGCACCTGGCGATTTTCCAGATCCATTTCGGCCAGATTGGAAAGCACGCGCAAGGCCAGATCACGCTGGTTTTTTTCCAGCAGCATATCGGCGGCATCGAGAAAGAAAGCGCTGCTATTGAGATAGGCGGGTTTCTCGTCCAGATAAATCGCATAGATCGTGCCGCTGCTCGCCGCTTTCATGCGGGCGATATACGGGGCGTCGGAGGTCCATTTTTTCAGGATGATGGTGCTGCCAGAATTCACGTTGACATTGTCATCCTCGCTATTGCCGATGCGTGATCCAGTGACTTCGATGGCATCTATGTTGCGGGATTGCTCATTGCTACGCTGCTCTGACGCCGCTGCGGCATCCGCAGCAATGGCCTCCTGCATAACAGGAGCGGAGGCGCTGGGCGGCGGCGGAGCCATTGCCATGGCGACGGAAACACTTTTGTCTTCCTTGGGCTGTGGTTTATTGCCTTTAGGAAACACCCTGTTCCACCAGGCATATTTTTCCTCGAACATGGCCGCGATTCTGGCCAAATGTTCATCGCGATTTTGTTTGCGTTCCTGATCGCGTTCGTCGACCAATGTCGCATACTCGGCACGTAATTCATCCGGCGGTGTAATTTCGTAACGGACATAATCGGCAACGGTATCCAGCACGATTAGCGAGGTCTCGCGTGTCGGCATGGCGAATTCTTCGCCGATGCGGCGAATCGCGGCGCGGTTTAATTCGTGGTCGGCATCCAATGCGCGCAGACGGTAGCTCGCCCAAAGACTGGAGGCCAGAGGGTGCTCGGCCGAGTCGGTATCAATGGGTAATGACAGCGTCGTTTTCTTCGTGTTGCCCGAAAGCAGGATCGACAATTTCGCCTTCGGATTCAGCATGCGCCCGGCGATACGCAACAGACCGTCCTGCGGATCACGCGAGGAAAATTCAATGTCGGTCAGGCCTTCGCCGTCCAGACTTTCAAGATGCACGCCTTCGGTCAGCAAGGCATTCGCCGCCTGCTCGAGCGAGTTGGCTTGCAGGGAAACATAGCGGCCGCCGTTTTGTTCGGCCAGCGCCGCAAGACGCGTGGCGTCGGCACTGACGGCGGCGTTGATCGCATGCAGCCGTTGCGTATCGAGCAGGCTGGGAAACGCCGCATTGTCATAGTTGCCCAGACCATCGCTGAACAATAAATATTCGCCGATGTCTTTTTGACCCTGCCATTGCGACAGCGCGCTGGCACCGTCGTAAACGGTGTTTTCCAGGTTCATTTTCAGAACGCTCCAGTCGCCTTTGGTGATTTTGAAGGTCTCGGATTTTTCGGCGCGGTCACGCAGGCGAATTAGACGAACATCGACATTTTCCGCTTGTTTGAAATAACGATCCAGCAGACTGAATTCAAGATCGTGGTTGCGTTTTTCGCCGGAGCCCGAGCTATCCCAAAGCAAGCCGAGCACCCGTGGCAGGGTACGTTTATGGTACGTGCCGGCGACGGGGACTTCGGCCAGAAAATAGGTCTTGCCGTTGAAGCTCTGGGTGTAGGTTTGCGGAGTACTGCCGGTCGGAATCTGCAGTGACAAAATGCCGCTCGGCGAATAATTATTTTTGCTAACAAGCGCTTCAAAACGTTTTGCCTGTCGCTTGAACGCCAAGTCACCAAAGCTGCCCAGCACTTTGGGCGCCTGACTGCTGCCATGGGTTTTTACACTCAGCTCGAATGCTTTCAGGTTGTCGCCAAATGCCAGCGGCAAGGTGTAAAGCCAGTTCGCTTCCTTGCGTTTCAGGGATTCCGAATAACGCAGCTCCACCGTGCGAACGCCTTTGGCGGCAATCGGGTAAATACGCAATTTGAAATTATTGCCCTGGGTAGTTTCCAGCAGGCCGGGGTCAACGCCGCGACGTTCGATTTCTTCGAAAACCTGGCGCCCCTTGGCTTTTTCCACGGGGACGGCCTGTCGCATTTTGCC
>Ga0208508_1000112_pt1 | contig 22554 bp, 23 predicted proteins | sample LakWasMeta1_LOW4_2_FD_183853 | JGI IMG/M metagenome (GOLD analysis project Ga0208508, IMG submission 183853) | Freshwater sediment methanotrophic microbial communities from Lake Washington under simulated oxygen tension - Sediment Metagenome... | ecosystem: Environmental > Aquatic > Freshwater >...
AAAGATACGGCCCGAAGCCTTGCCCTTACCGGCAGCTTGGGTGGTGCGCAGTGCGGATAAAGAGACCGATGCCGGTGAACGGGCGTCCAATTTAACGCTGGGCTTTGATGTGGTAATCGCCATAGAAAACGCCCGAAGCCATTATCCCGGTGAAACCGACGACATCATGCTGGCATACCGGGAGGCAGTGCGCAAATTGCTCCAGGGCTGGGAGCTTGAGCCCGATGTCCGACCTATTAAATTTAAAGGCGGACGCGTGCTGGATGTTACTAACAAAGATCTTTACTGGGCCGATCACTATGAGTTTGACGCCCTGATTACCAATTATTTACCAGACCCAGTCCCGTTTAGCGAGCTGGTTTACACCGGAGCAACATTATGACTATATCGTTTAATAACATCCCGCAGGCGCTGCGTTATCCCGGTGTTTACATCGAGATCGACGGCTCGCAAGCCGGGCTAGGCCAAGACATCCCAGCTGTGTTGCTGGTCGGCCAAAAACTTTCAACCGGCACCGCACCGACCGGCGAGGTATTGCCAATATCAAGTGTGTCTGATGCTAAAACCAAAGCCGGTGCCGGGTCCATGCTGGCACAAATGGCCGCACGGTACCGGGCAATCGACCCAACCCTGGATGTATACATTTTGCCCTATGCCGACAATGGCGCTGGCGTGGCGGCAACCGGCACCATCACGGTGACTGGTGTGGCCACAGTTGCCGGCACGTTGGCGCTGTACATCGCGGGCAAGTTGGTCAGCGTAGGGGTTACCTCCAGCATGACCTTGGCACAAATTGCCACAGCCATCGCTGCAGCAATAACCGACATTGAAATCCCCGTAACAGCCGCTGCGGTGGGTGCCGTCGTAACGCTAACCGCCCGCCACAAAGGCACCTGCGGCAATAACATCGACATCCGCCTTAATTTATACAACGAGCTGATGCCCACCAATTTGGGGCTTACCTTTGCCATGATGGCAGGCGGTACCGGCGACCCGGCACCGGGCAACTTAGAGGCCATTTTAGGCAATAGCCGTTGGTATCGTTACGTGGCCCTGGGCATTAATGATGCTGCAACGCTAGCTGCATGGCACACCGAAAGCCAACGCCGTTACCAGCCGCCAATCCAGGCGGGCTTTAGAGCCTTTACCGCGCACCGTGGCGATTACACAGCGGCCGCTGCATTTGGCGTAACCAAAAACTACGAGCACATCGTTGATCTGTCGCTGGAAATAAATCCAACCAGCACATGGGAAGCGGCCGCGATTGTTGCTGCAGCCGCCGCGCCAAAGCTTTACAACAGCCCGGTGGAGTCGCTTGAAGGTCTGCAATTGACCGGCATGATCGGCGTCAGCTATCACACCTGGACCAATGCCAACAGCCTGTTGTTTAAGGGCATGTCTGTGTTGCAGGTTAACAAAGACGGCTCATGCAGCATCAAGCGCTTGATCACCATGCACCAGTTTAGGCCGGATGGCAGTGCGGACGATGCCTATTTGGATGTTAACGCGCCGGAAGTGCTGGAGCGTATCCGTTACGAGCAGCGCATTGGCGCGATAAAGAAGTTTGTCGGCACGGCAGCGGCCAAAACCAACGAAGGCTATCGGCCCGGCTTACGCATCACTACCGAGGACTCGGTCAAAGCCTTTTTGCTGAGCTTGTACCAACACACCTTGCTGCAGGAGTTTGGCTGGGTACAGAACTACGCGTATTACAAATCGACGCTGATTGTCGAGCAAGACCCGCTCAACCCGAGCAGGTTTAACTATATAGATACGCCGATATTGTTATCGCCATTTTATATCTTGGCTGGCCGCGCGCAGTTTTTAAAGACTGTTTAAAGACGATTTTAAGGGGATTTATACATGGCTAAATTAAACAACATCCGCACTGTATCAGTGCCCTCACTGGGCAAACTGCCGCTAGCTGCAAGCCCTGGCACATTTACGCCCAGCGGTCTAAAACGCGACCACAAGCCGGGTCGACTGCCGGAAGATGGCGGCTACCTGACCTCATCCATGCCGTCCAAGCTGGAGCTAAATATCAATCTGCAGGCCGGGGTTGATATGGATGCGATCAACGCTATTGAAAACGAGGACATTACAATCCGGCTGACCGATGGTGCTGTGTACATGATGTCGCAGGCGTTTGTTACAGAACCGGTCGGGTTTGGCGATGGCGAAAGCAAAATCGTCATCATGAGCAACACATCTGAGCGCATAGGGTAATTATTATGGCTATCGTCTACGCACGCGTGAACCCATCATCACAACAGTCTGAGCATATCCGCGTAGGCGTGGTGTTTACCGCCGCATGGCAGTCCGTTGATGTCGATGCAGCCACCCGCATCGCTATTTTTTCCGACCCGTTTTTGCAAGCAAGCGATGCCGATCCGGGTGGCAGCTCTGGTGTTACGATTAATGAAGATAATCCGACTAAAGTGCGGACCTATAGCTCGCTAATTAAGCGCCCAGCGGCGGCTGTTTTTGGGGCGGGGATTTGTCAGATTGGCGGGGTGTTATCGGTATCGGATGGGAGTAGTTGGGGTAATGTGGGTAGTGATATTTTATTACCCAGTGGTGGCGATGATGCTCCTCAAATGATGGCCGCTATAGCGGCAAACCGCGGGACACTGAAACTGGGCCCAGGCAGATTTAAACCGTTAACGCCACTAGTTGCGGAGGGGATAGTAAATTGGCGCAAGCTATATAATGTCGTTTATGGTGCAAAAGTCCTCGGTTCTGGGATGGGAGCCACAATTATTGATTGCTCCGGCATGGATCAAAACATTTTAAAAATACACGACAGACATAGAATCGTTGGTATTACCAACACATCTCCGGCTCTCGTCACTCTGGATGCATCAACCCCTCTACCAGTCGGTGCAAATTGGGAAGCCGGAGAAATTAGAGCCATTGATGGCACATCAATATGGTTTCAAACGCCGGCATCCACTATCGCATTAGCCAACTCAATGGAGTCGATCAATGGCATTAGTAGCGCCTCACAAAAATACTATATTAAAAAACTGACCACTACTACATTTGAGGTTTATACCGATGCGAATTTAGCTACACCGCTCAATCTAACTAATACAACATTGCATGGGTCGTTTGGCAATCAATCAGTTACCGAGACTGGAATTTCTGGATCACCAACGTGGAACACAGCGCAATCATGGAATATGTTTCGCTACTACGGCAATTATAACTATGTCCCAGCGATTAGGTTTGTCGGCGTAGAAACAGCGCCAAATGATCGTAATGTCACGATGAATATCGAAATGCGCGATCTGACCCTGACAAATTTGGCAGATGATCAGCATATAGTCGGGATGAACTACAACGGCATCGGAGTCGGAATTGAAAATAATTTTACAATTGGTACTGGCGGTAACGCCGACACCCGCACTAGCCAAAATAATCATTTTACAAATGTAAAAATCGATGGTTTTAGAATGGCTGGTAATTTTGACGACTGTACCAACTTAATGTTTATGGGCGTTGATTTCCAGGGCAATCCAATTGCATGCGGCGCCGGTTATGTTTTTGATATTGTGACGTTTCTGCAGTGCAGATTTGGTGATGATCGTTTTATCGCTAACGCACAACGCCAACAAGTCCTTCAAATACCGCCTGTTTACTATGCCCCTGCTAACACGTATTACCCCGCACCAAGCCGGGTCCAATCGGTAAATTTTCAGGACAATTGGTACATGGGGTGCCACGATGTTGCCGGTGACACTAATTCTGATCAAATTTTCTTTACCGGCACTAACTATTTTGAGCAAGTTAGGACGGTCGCCCAAAACTTTGGTGGCAAAACATTTTCAAGTGTGGGGTCTCAGTTTAGTGACCACAGATTTGGCATCAACCTAAAAAATAATGAAGTAATTTTGGGGGCGGGGCAAGAAATTGAGCTAGCACTCAACGTCGGGAAAGGCGCTGCGAAATTTGGGTGGATTGGGGTGGTGCATAATAACTCCGATGAAACGGTCCGATCCAATTTAAAGTGGAAAAATAATCAGTTAAAAGCTGGCGTCCCAAGCCCCGGCACTCAAGACCGCGGGCATATTAGGTACAATTTTTATGATGGCGTTAATGGTCAGGCGCCTAGATATATATTACTCAGCGATAACAACACAACGGGAGTAAACAATTATTTAGGAAGGGGATACTATGAGTTTATCGGTGCAGATCTGGTAGGTGGTAACGACCTAATTGCCTACAACTCTGCTGTAACTGGGACATATAAAATTGTTTTAGAGCAATATAACACCCACGTTTTGACACTGACCGGCAATACAAATTTTGTCAATATTGTATCGGCTATAGATAAGTCGGGGGTTATCAATTGGAAAACTAACCACAGGGGGGCAGGATCAGTTTATTACGGCAACAACTTTAGGATAAAACCGCTCAGACTGATATTGACCCAGGACGCTACTGGCGGGAGAGCAATTACATTTGACACTGCGCCAAATCCAACCGATTACGTTGTATCCGGATTGGTAGATGGATCAGCAGCATTACCGGGGCAAAAATCAATCCTTGAATTTGTTTGGGATGGCGCAAATTTTAGGCTGACTAAACAAACTCCGTGGGCATAAAGATGCGCGCATTAGATAAATTCCACCTGAAGTTATTTATTTTACAGGTGATAAACACAGTAATTTTTATTCGAATTTTTAGTAAAAAATCATGAAAATTTTAAATCTAAAACACCCCCTAACCTTCGGCAAAAAAACCATTGCTGAACTTAAATTCCGCGACCACACCACAGCAGCTGACTACCTCTCTTTCGACAAGCGCGGCGGCGTGGCGCAGCGGATTGCATTGATTGCCAGTTTAACCGGCACGGATGAGGCATTGATTGAGCAGCTGCATGGACCCGATTACCGTGCTGCAGAAAAGATTGCCGAGGCGATGTTGATTGCTGATGATGCTGAGCCTGAGCAACCTGCCGATGCTAGTCAGGAGGCAGCCGAAAAAAAGTGATACGTATCATCACGGCAGTTGGGCTGGTCACGAAGGTGATGAACCAGCCGCTGCCGGTGGTGAAGGCTCTGCCGTTAACAGAGCTGTTTTTATGGGCAAAACTGGCCGCCAGCATGGATGGTCGAGAGTTCCAATAAATCCCCATATGGCCCTACCGGGAAACAGTTCCCGCGTAACAATTCCCTACTCAAAACAATAAACTTCGGTTACATCCCAGTAACCGGAGTTTTTTTATGTCTAATGCCGCCGCCGATGTTGAAGTCCGGCTTAAGTTTGTCGATAAAGGCGCAAGCACCGGCATTGCTAAATATGCGCAAAAGGTCGAGCAGGCTACTAAGCAGACCGAAAACGTCGTCAACCAATCTAATAGCCGCCAACGCACTAGCTTTGAAAAACTCTCCCATGCCCGCGAAACCCTAGGCATCCGCTCTGAGCAAACCATTCAACGCGAAATCAAGCAAACAGAAGCAGCGTATAAGCGTTTAGAAACATCCGGCACGATGAGCCAAGCGGCCTTAGCCCGCGCCGCCGATAAAACCAAAAGCAAAATTACCACCCTGACCAACGAAATGGGTAAGCTCACCCATGAGCAAGAAAAAGCCGCGCGGGCTGCTAAGGAGTTTGAAAAAAACCAAGGGCGGTTAAGGTTTGGTGCATCTGCAGCGGTGGGTGTGGGCGCAGCGGGTTATGCGCTTAAGGGGCCAATTGGTAAAGCCATGAGCTTTGATGAGATGTTGGTTAGCATGTCAAATACCGCATTTGCTGAGCGCGATGCACGTGGACGAATTGCCGGCAGCAAAGATCTTGAGTCAGTAATTAACCGGTCTATTGATCTTAAGCGTGGCGGTGGTGGTACCCGCGATCAAGCAGCCGAAGCATTAAACGCCATGCTGAGCAAAGGCACGCTGGGGTTTCAACGCTCTATGGATTTTTTACCAACGGTAATGCGCACGGCAACGGGTGCCAGCGCCAACCCATTAGATATTGCTGAGCTGTCCAGCGCGTTGTACGGGCAAGGCGTCGTCAAGTCGGACCGCGAATTAAAAACAGCGCTGAATATGATTACCGCATCCGGCCAAGCGGGCGGCTTTGAGATTAAGGATCTATCCAAGCACTTGCCGGGGCAGTTAGCGGTTGGTAAATCTGCTGGTATGACTGGGTTAGATGGACTGCAAAAGATTTTGACAATGAATCAGGCCGCCGTGCTAACCAGCGCAGGCAATGATGATGCTGGCAACAACGTTAAAAACCTTTTGAGCAAGTTGGCATCAAGCGACACAGCAAAAGACTTTGAAAAATCCGGCCGTGGCGATTTAGCGCAATTTTTAGTTAAACAACGGTTGCAAGGCATTGATGCAGTTGACGCGTGGCAAAACCTGATCGACAAAGAAGCCGAGAAAAGCCCGATATTGAAAACCGCTTTAGCAAAACTAAAGGCGTCGAAAGATAAGACTGAACAGGCCTCGCTGATCGAGTCAATATCGCAACTGTCCGAGGGCAATGTGATTGGCCAGTTTTTTCAAGACATGCAAGCGCGCAGCGCATTGTTTGGCATGCGCAATAAGGACGTCGTTGGCCGGGTAGATTCTGCGATCGGTAAAAACCGCACGGAGTTTGGCGCTAACGATGTCAACTGGGAGACGATGGCGGGAACAACCTCGGCACAAGTCCGCAACGCTGAACAAGAGGCGCAAATCGCTCAAAAAACAGCGATGGACAAGCTCACCCCCACTATCAGCAAGACCGCCGAGTTATTTACTGATTTAGCGCAAAAATTCCCCGGCATGACCTCGGCTACTATTGCCACTGTGCCACCCCTAATTGCCCTGGCCGGTGCTGCTGGAGTATCGGCACTAGCCCTGGGTGGTGGGGTTGCAGGTGGGAGTGGTATCGCCGCTAAAGGCGCAAGTATGTTATCAAAGCTAGGCTCGCGTGGCAGTTTGTTAGGTGGCGCGGCATTAGCAGGCAGTGTTGCTGTTGATGCAGTTACCGAAAAAGACTCGGCATTAAATCGTTATGGATCAGCAGCATTACGCGGTGCCGGTACAGGGATGTTATTGGGTAGTGTTGTGCCAGGTATTGGTAATGCCACGGGTGCAGCGGTGGGCACCATTGGCGCATTAATCGCCCAGGCCATTACTGATTTTAATGCCACTAAAACACCTGAGCCGACACCACCGACAGAGCTTAATGCCAAATTCGAGTTGATTGCCCCACCCGGTTTTGGGTTTGTCTCCAAAGGCATGCAAACAACCGGCCCCGGCAATGTCAGTGTTAATACCGGCAACCTTTTCAAGGAGCCCTAATGGCTGAGCAAACCTATCAAGACCGCTGGGCCACAGCCTCATTCCGAAATTTTGAATTTCGCACCGATAGCCATGATGCCAAATATGGCCGCCGTTTAGTTGTCCATGAGTACCCAGGTGCAGAAGACCCGCTGGTTGAGGACATGGGCGGCAAGGCCCGCGAGTATCAACTGACCGCCTATTTTACCGGCCCGCAGTATGATCTTGAGTGCAATGGCCTATTAGCTAAGCTTAATGAATCCGGCCCAACGTGGCTCACGCATCCCTGGTTGGGACAATTGTGGGTGCGTGCTCAGCAATGGTCGCGGACTGAGTCCAGCGATAAAAACGGCTATTGCACGCTGTCGATCATGTTTGTACCGGGCGGCGAGCAGCCGTTTGGCGTTGAGCCTGATAAGGTTGATGTGGCTGTTGATCGTACGCATGTGCTGGGTGATGCGGCTGAGGATGATTTTAATCCGGAGCCGATGAACGAAGACGGCATGACGGCCTTTATCGCCGCTGTGCAACGCCAGCTGGAGGTAGTGCGCACGGTGATTGCCCTTGCCAGCCTGCCGCTGACCTATGCCCAGCAAATTATGGGCGTGATTGCCGGTGTTAAAACTGATATTGGCGCGTTGATGGCTATACCTGGTGCGTATGAAAATGCGTTGCGTGGCTTGATGAACAGCTTTGGTGCCAGTGCGGATAATGTCGATGTGTCTGATACTGACCGGCCGCGCTTGGTTGGGCGTTTAGCCGCGCTGGCTATAAATAACAATGCGCCGGCAACTGGCTTGGTCGATGGCCCAGTGCGCCGCAACCTGCAACAACAATCCGCCCTACAAAGCCGCCTGTTATTGATGGCGGCGTCACAAGTGGCGCTGACTGATTACCGCTCTGAAGCTGATCGTGATGCGGCCTTGGCCAGCATTGATGCCGCCTTTGATGCGCTGTTGCCAAGCCTGCCCGATGCGGTATTTCAAGCGGCTGTTGATGCCCGTGCCGCTGTGCGCGAGGCGCTGTTGGCGCAAGATTTAAAGCCGGTGGTAGTGCGCGAGGTAATCAACCCCATGCCTGCTACGCTGTTGGCATATTTACTAGAGGTTGATGAGTCGGTGTTATTGGCGCGTAACGCGGTGCGCCATCCGCTGTTTATGCAGGGGCGTATCAATGGTTGAGTTGCGGTTTGACGGCAAGCGCTACGGCTATTGGCAAAAGGTATCCATCAGCGAGTCGGTGGATGATATGAGCGCGACGGTAAGGCTGTCGATTACTCGTCCTGGGACTGGCGAGTCATTGGGGTTGTCGGCCAGCACGGTAGTTGAAGTGTTGATTGATGGCCTGTTGGTGGCCACAGTGCGGCCTGACCAGGTGCGCCGGTCGGTCGATGCTAATAGCCATACCATCAGCATTGATGCGCGCTCGTTGGCCCGCGAACTTGTGGATAGTCAATACTCGGTCACGCTATCCGGATTAAAACTCGGCGAAATCGCAAACAGGCTTTGTAGCGCGTTTAAAGTGCCTGTAAAGATCGTTGGTGATACGGCGGTGGTGCCTGATTTTGCCATGCAATCTGAAGCCCCTGCCAACGCGCTGATTAATGCCGCGCGGACCGCAAATATGCTGCTATACCCCTCGCCGGATGGCGGCCTGGTATTAACGCCGCCGACTAATGCCGCGCCGGTCGCCACTCTTATATATGGTGTGCATATCAAACGTTATGACGTCGTTGACGAGTTTAAGCTCCGGCACTCGGAGTATTGGGTGAAGGGCTACGACTACCAAAACGATGCAGCTATCAACGGCAAAGTAAAAGACGAAGGCATTACTCATTATCGCCCTATGCAGATTGTTGCTGACCGCTATGGACAAGGCCAGGGTGGCAGCGACCGACGCGCGCAACTGGAGCGCAATCGCCGCTTGGCCAGGGCGCACCGTATTGAGCTGGATGTGGTCGGCTGGACCCATGCGGGCGGGTTATGGGCGATCAATACTCAGGTGCGGGTGATTATTCCGGAGGAAGGCATCGACGGCGTGTTTTTAATCGGCGAGCGTAGTTTTACCCAAGACGACCACAACGGCACGACCACTCAGCTGCAAGTGATGCACCGTCAAGCGTTTGAAGGCGATGCTAAAAAAACCGGCAAGAAAGGCATTAGCAAAAAGCGGGTGAAAAAATGAAACAGATTTGGAATAGGCTGCAATTGATGATTGGTCACGGTGTGGCCACACTGGTCAGTGCTGATAAAGTACAGGTAAAGGTGTTGGATGGCGAAGTCCTTAATAACGTGCGCCGGGTTGAGCCCTATGGGTTTAGCAGTCGACCGCTGGCAGGTTGCCAAGCCTATATCGTGTTTCCGTCTGGTGATCGCTCGTATGGTGTGGCGCTGGTGGTGGGCGATAAACAGTATCAAATGGAGCTGGTTGGTGGTGAGGTGGCATTGCATGATGACCAGGGCAACTATGTTGCTATAAAGCGTGATGGCAATATTGAGGTTAAGGCAACTACCAAAGTATTGATCGATAGCCCGCTGGTCGAGACTAAACAAAACCTGAAGGTAGGCGGCGATGTTGAGATTGTCGGCGGTTTGACGGTCAACGGTAAAAACGTCAGTGATACCCATACCCATACCAGCGCGGCGGCTGGCTCACCGACTAGCGGGGTTAATTAAATGCTGAATTTAGTGCAAGTTGATAATGGCGTGTTTGACCTGGTGTTTGCTGATCCAGCGCAAACCGACACCGATGCTGCGGTAGCCACTCTTATATATACAGTGCTTTTTACCGATGCCGAAGCACCTGTTAACCGCGCTCCGGATAGATTTACTCGGCGCGGCTGGTGGGCAGATGCTGCGGCTGGCAGCGGCCTTTGGCATGTACGCAGACAAGGGCTAAGCCCGGCCGCCCGTCGTGAGGCGCTAAACATGGTGCAACAAGCCCTGCAAAGCCATAGCCCAGCGTTATCCGAGGTGGTTGTCACAGAGCGAATCGCCCCGCCGGGAAGTGTTTCCAGCCTATTTATAGACATTGCTGGCTTGCACAATGGTACAAAGTTTTTATTCAGCACGGCATTATGACTATTTACGCCCGCCCTTCTTACGACGCATTAAAAACGCGCATTGATACTGATCTGGCCGCTATGCCAGCGGTATTGCGCGGCCCGTTGTCTGCGGCATGGGCGCGGGCGTGTCATGGCCAGCATGGTTTTTTAGAATGGATTGATGCCCAGTGCAGCCCGCTCACCTGCGAGCTGGAGCGGTTGTTTGATTGGGCGGCGTTATATGGTGTGGATAGGTTGGCGGCCTCGTTGGCTAGCGGTGTGGTGTTGGCTACCGGCACAGTAGGGACTGATCTGTTGGCTAATACACTATTGCGCGGCCAAAACGGGCTGGATTACACGGTATTGGCGGCGGTAACGCTGGGTGTAGGGGCTACTGCGGTCACGGTGCGTTGTCTCACTCCTGGTGCAGCCGGTAATTTGCTGGCGGGCCAAACTTTAGCGTTAGTTGATCCGGTGCCGGGTGTTAATAGCACACTGATTGTTAATAGTGCTGGGTTGACTGGAGGCGCGGCGGAAGAGACGTTGGAGGCTTGGCGGGTGCGGGTTGCCGACGAGTGGCGCGTGATGGTGCAGCGCGGTGGACGATCCGGCAAGGCCGAAGACTATCGATTTTGGGCTAAAACTGCCCATCCATCGGTTACCGGGGCGCTGGTACAGCCGCATATTTTAGGCATAGGCACTGTCGTTGTGCGGCCAATCTGTAACGGTTTAACTGATCGTTTGCCAACGCCTGCCGTATTAGCGGCCGTGGAAAGTTATTTTAATGGCATTGCCCCGGCAACTGCAGACTGGCGCGTTACTAGCCCACTTTTAAAAGCTGTCGATATTATGATTGCATTGTTACCCGGCTTTGATAGCGGCGCTAACCGCGTGGCTATTGCCTCGGCGCTGCAGGCATTGGTGTTGTCTGAGTCCACTGAAATATCACAGCTAACAATGGCGGAGATCGATGCCGCGATTGCCACAGTTACCCAACAATATACCCGCTTGCTCCCTCTGGCTGACATAGCCGTTGGGCTGGGCGAGCTTTTTGTACTCAATCCGGTGCAGTGGTCGTGATGCAGATCAATCCGCACGATGCCGATGAGTATGCCAAAGCGCTAAAAGCCTTATTGCCACCGGGTGCGGCGTGGGACTGGCCCGACGGCGGCGTTGGTTTTGCGCTGCTGCAGGGCACCGGCCAAGAGTTGGCTCGTGTTGAGGCTGGGACACAGGCGGTTTTAGATAATGCCGTCGAAACCCATCGTCCAACTATTGCCAACTGGCATATCAATACCTACCGCCAAATCGCTAACCAAGCGGTTGCTGGCATCGTTGAAACTATGCCCCGTAAGATGTGTGCCGTAGGTAGCCGTATTGGCGTGCGCTTGTGGAGCAGTGCCGCGCCGACATTAAATTTTCCTATCCCCCTAGTGCAGGTTGAGCATTTGGTGGGGCCGTTTCGGGTAGGCAGCACGGTCGGTAGCAGTTTATTTAGCTCACGGAGCCGTTACATTTTACGAGTGCGTTATTACCGGTCTGTAGTGCCTCCCCGTTTGTTGTGGGCAGCGCTGAAGGCGTTTAAACAAGCGCATGTTTATTTATGGTTTGAGGACATCACCGGCAGCGGTGGAGAGGTTAACTATGCACAAGATTAACGGCGCGGGGCATCTCGCTAACATGTTTGTGATGGAGGATGCGCTGATAAATCGCCCCCCGACGGAAATTACAGCTGATTTTATGAATGCGCTGCAGATGGAGCTATGTAACGTCATTGAGTGGGCGGGATTAACGCTGAGTCCGAGTGACAATGGCCAGCTGCTGCAGGCATTACAAGCTAAATTTGCATCGATCAACCCGGCGGGTGACTATGCGACTAAAACAGCTGTGCAGTTTGATGATTATAAAATTGCTGATGCAAGTGTTGTGGGTTCTGCTAATGCGATTGTTGCCGGGTTTTTTCCGGCGATTACTGATTTGGCGGCGTCGCATGGCATGGTGCTGTATGTACGTTGCTTGGCGGCCAATACCACAACGACCCCAACGTTTACCCCGAATAACGGCATTATTGCTGGCAAGACTATTGTCAAAGGCAACAATTTGCCGCTAGCTGCCGGGGATCTTGCTGGGGCAGGCTATTGGGCAGCGTTGCAATATGATTTAACGTTGGACAAGTGGGTTTTGCAAAATCCGGCTACTGGATTACAACCTATTATGCCAGCGGTTATCGACGTTATTTATGTGCCCTATCCAACTGCCCCTGATGGCTATTTAAAAGCTAACGGAGCTGCTGTATCCAGGTCAGCGTATGCCTATTTATTTTCAAAAATCGGTACTACGTTTGGGGTTGGTGATGGGGCCTCTACATTTAATTTACCCGATTTGCGGGGTGAGTTTATTAGGGGGTGGGATGATAGCCGAGGCATTGATCTAGGGAGATCGTTGGGATCGTATCAGGTAGATAAATTTAAAAATCACGATCATCAATACATTTATGCCCTGCCGGAAGTGCCGTATCAGGGTGATGGTTACGGTATTGCAGCCGGTGCTACAGCAACCCATCGCAATTTTACTGTTAGTACCACAAGTGTATCTACAACTGGTGCGGATGAAACCCGTCCGCGCAACTCAGCGCTTTTAGCTTGCATCAGATATTTAGGATAAAAAATGAATATTTATCATTACCACCCAATAACGCTCGAATACATTGGCGGTGGATTTGCTGACCAAGACCCACTTAATCCTGTGGATTATCTGATCCCTGCAAATGCTACAAGTCATCAGCCTCCAATAGTCTCATCTCATCAGGCTGCTGTTTTTACTGGCGTCAATGGATGGTCTGTAGTCGATGATAACCGAGGACCTATTTATGACACGGCAACTGGTAATCCATCTGCTCATGCCGAGCTTGGCCCTTTACCGTCCGGATTTACCTCCATTCCAAAGCCAAGCGTTTTGCATTCATGGGGTGGTACTGACTGGGTAATTGATGCCGTTAAGGTACGTAATGCAAAAATTTCACAGCTTAGCCAGGCTTGCGAATCTCAAATTATCTCGGGGGTTGATTGTGCGGCGTTAGGCAGCGTGCATACATACCCATCGACCCGTAACGACCAAAACTTTTTGTCGGCGCGATTTGCTAAAGCCCAAGCGCTGGGTGCGTCCGGTGAGCCATATTCTTTTAAATGCCAAGATGCTGCGGGTGTTTGGTCAAGGGTCGATCATACTGCTGCACAAATCATTGCTGTTGGGTTGGCAGTTGACGCTCATATCACTGAGTCGCTCAATCATTTAGATACTAAGATGGCTGCGTTAGCGGCTGCAGGCGACGACCTAGTCGCGCTTGATGCAGTTGTTTGGTAGATAAAAAACGGTGTGACCGTTGTTAGTGTTAGCGCACTTTCAACGGCCACCATCGGCAGATTGAGCTGCGTTTGGCCTAGACACCGTACTGTGTACACAGCGGGTTAAGGGTAGACCAGAGTAGCAATTATGTTAGTTGTGCGTTGCAAGCAGTGCGGTAAAAAATTAGCAGAAGCAGAATTTACCCGCTTATCTATTAAGTGCCCACGTTGTAGGCATTTAAATCAACTGAAGGCCGTTGAGCCTCTAATTCAGAACGCCAAGAGCATCGAATAATGAGGTTTAACATGGCAACTCCAATCATCCCGTGGGTCGGTGGCAAACGCCGCCTGGCTAAACGCCTTTTACCTTTGTTCCCTGAGCATCAATGCTATGTAGAACCGTTCGCAGGCGGCGCGGCATTGTTCTTTATGAAAGCGCCTTCCAAAGTTGAAGTGCTAAATGACATCAATGGCGAGTTGATCAACCTTTATAGGGTTGTTAAACACCATTTGGAGGAGTTTATAAGGCAGTTTAAATGGGCCTTAATAAGCCGACAAATTTACGCCTGGCTGAAGGCAACCCCTGAAGAAACGTTGACGGATATTCAAAGGGCGGCCCGCTTTTATTATCTACAAAAGATGGCCTTTGGGGCTAAGGTAACCAGCCAGCATTTTGGTACTGCGACAACAAGCGCGCCCAGGCTAAATTTGTTGCGAATTGAAGAAGAGTTATCTGCAGCCCATTTAAGGTTCTCGCGGGCGTATATTGAGCATTTATCCTGGGATGGTTGTATTAAGCGTTATGACCGGCCCCATTCGTTGTTCTATCTTGATCCACCGTATTGGGGCACCGAAGGTTATGGTGTGGATTTTGGACTTGAGCAATACGAGTTTATGGCGGCCCTGGCCAAGTCCATCGCTGGCAAGATGATTATTTCCGTTAACGATATTCCAGAAATGAGACAGGCGTTTGATGGTTTGGTGATGGAGAGTGTAGGGATTAATTACACGGTAGGCGGCGCGAAGAATGTTAAAGCAGCAAAGGAGTTAATTATTCGCAATTGGTAGCGTTTATTCCTGTCCGATATTCAAGACATTTATGCGTTTATTCCCGTCCGGAATTCAAGCGCATTTTGTCCGGAATTCAAAGCCGCTTTACTCAGACGCAACGCGCGCAAAGACTTCGCAGTTAAATTTGCAACCTTTAAGCACGAAGAAAACCATTCTGCGTTTAAATCGCTATTAGCGGCCACAGACTAGTACAACATTGCCGACTTGATTTTTAGCATTGAGGGGATTGATGTTCGTCATAAAGCCAATTGGACTCAAGGCTAGGCTTAGCATTCAAGTACAACGTTAATCTAACGATTGCACTAACGTCATCGTTGTATCAGTAAAAAGTGCATGAAGACTGACTATTTAACCTGTACCGTAGTATTTGCCACTTCAATGTCATGCTCAGCTTCAACGAGTAAAGACTATTCAACAGCAATACGGATGTCCTCCATGGCGAGCAACAGCCTTGGCTCTTCATACCCCAGTGCGACTGATGCTAACCAAATATAAAGCACTTATGCCTATCATCCAAAAGACACCCAAAGATCCCTATGACGCGATTTTAAAACAATTGCTTGTTGAGCTGGTTGAGTTGCGTGAGACCATCGAAGTCCACGCCAAGCAACGCCTCCAAAAATACCAGACTAGCTATCATGCGGGCTTATTTTCAAAAAGCGCACGTAATCTCGCACACTATCTGGCGATGCGGCAATTTGATCTGCGCCATTTACAAGATCGCCTAGCACAAGCGGGCTTATCCTCATTGGGTCGTTCAGAATCGTGCGTGTTATCAACCTTCGATGCGCTAATTGAGGTATTAAAGCGCGCTACCGATAAGTCCTATCAATCCATTGGCATGAATCCCAGCGAAAACGGATTTAATCAAGGCCACCAGCTACTAGAACAACACACCATCGCCTTGTTCGGCTCATTCCATGATCACAGTAAAGCCCATGTCATGGTCACTTTGGGCACTGACGCCTCATGGGATTATGCGCTGGTGAGTGCATTGCTGGAAAAAGGCATGACCTGTGCGCGTATTAATTGTGCCCATGATGATCCCGTGGTCTGGCAAGAAATGATTGGCAATGTCCGTCGCGCCGAAACAGAACTGGCACGCCCATGTCGTGTGCTGATGGATTTAGCGGGGCATAAAATCCGTACTGGAGCGATTACTCTAGGTCCCGCCGTGCATCGTATCAAAGTTCAAAAAGACCGCACCGGCACAGTCATCGCCCCTGGCTATTTAATATTAACCAGTCAAGTGAATCCGACGACGGATACAGATAGTTTGTTCAGAGTGACTATCCCCAAAAGACTACACAAAAAACTAGGTCCCAAAATGGTTCTGAGCTTTATTGATACCCGCAAAAGACAGCGTTATTTGCAGGTAGAAAAAGCTCTCTCCGATACGGACTGGTTAGTTAGTTGCCAGCAAACAGCATATCTGACTTCCGACTGTGCCATGCAGTTGTTGTTGGACCAGTCAGATACCCAAAAAACGATTGGCAAATTTAACTTGGGTGAATTTTCAGGTGATCCTTTGGAAATCCGGGTGTTTAAAGGCGATGCACTGTTATTAACCGCAGAGCATATTCTTGGGAAACCGGCTGAATATAATGCTGATGGTGAGTTGACGCATCCTACGCAAATTGGTTGCACCCTGTCATCGGCAATCAACAAACTTAAAGTGGGACAACCCGTGTGGATTGATGACGGTAAACTGGGGGCAGTCGTTGAAGACGTAAACAAAAAAGGTGCGCTCTTACGCGTCACCCAAGCAAAAGCCAGTGGCGTCTGTATCAACAGCGATAAAGGCATTAATTTTCCAGAAACCGATCTTGAATTGCCGCCATTAAGTCAGAAGGATTTAATCGACTTGGATTTTGCCTGCGCACATGCCGATTTAGTCGGTTTTTCCTTTGTCGAAAGCCAACAAGATATGGAGTTGTTAATGGCTGAACTGGCAAAACGCAACGCGGCGGAGTTGCCTATAATTGCCAAGATTGAAACCAATCGTGCCGTAAAAAATCTGCCGGACATTATCCTGGGTACTATCGGACGCTATAACCTGGGCATCATGATAGCCCGAGGAGATTTAGCGGTAGAACTGGGCAGCGCAAGACTGGCTGAAATCCAGGAAGAACTGCTGTGGTTATGCGAGGCCGCACATGTCCCCGTTATTTGGGCAACACAAGTATTAGAGTCTATTGCCAAGAAAGGCACCCGTTCACGGCCAGAATTTACCGATGCCGCCATGGCTGTGCGTGCGGAATGCGTGATGTTGAACAAAGGCCCCTACATACTGGATGCGATAGAAGCACTAGTTAATGTGATGAGCCGCATGCATGAACACCAACGAAAAAAGTTTTCGCGCTTGCGCGCTTTGCAATGGTGAGCCTTGGTTTATTGAAGTCATTAATATCCGGGAGAGACTGCATTCTGCATAGTACAACTCTTATTGTCTGCGGTAGACTTTTAATTGCAGCTAGGTGTCCGGAGAAGTGTTGACAAATCAAAAATTGATTTAATAATGGACGGGGAATTTTAATTCTGCTGTTGAACTAGTAAAGAAGAGTTAGCGATGAAAATCAGTACACCGGATCAAGACTACATAGAAAATGCCAGACGTCTAACTGAGGAGGAGACTGAGCGCTTGCAATCCAGAATGTCCGAAAAACTCACACGCCAACTAAAGAAAGAAAAATTTAGCACGCTGGAAGCATTGGCTATACAGCTTCAGAGGGAAGACGAGCAGCTCAAGGAATGGCGTCAGGCATTTCGTAAAAACAGTGAAAAAGAGAAAGGTTAAATTTCACATTTAGCGTACTGAGTAGGCAAGAAAAAAATACTGACGTTGTGCGCCAAATGTAACACTGCATCAACAATGGTAAAAAAACTATTTCTCAAAATCCTGCCGACAGAAAGACGCCAGCGTTTGGTAGGTTGTCGAAAAAATTCCATTGATTTCCCCTTGCATTAAGGGTTTAAAACCACTCTAAGCGATATAAATCCTGACGTCGATTAGAAAGATTACGTGCTGCACCGCGGGTACAGACTTGTTTTAATAAATCCAAATTAACATCGGCAATCAGTGTCATTTCAGTATTAGGCGTCGCTTCTGCGAGAAGCGCATCGTGGGAAAAGGAAAAGTCACTGGGGCTAAAAATGGCTCCTTGCACGTATTGTATGTCCATGTTTGTCAAACGCCAGCTTATCGAACCAGCAGCCATGCTTGCTTATCTGACCATCTATACATTTTGATTACTGGTTACATCACGTTGGGCGAGCGTTCTGTCTCCTTTTATTACAAATTAATCGAGTAACAAGTATTAAAATTGTCAAATTTGGTAGCATTAATTTAGATAGTTCCATAGTAAAAACAGCTTTCTGTATCTGACTCAAAATTCCATCATAACGGAATAGAACTAGAGATATTTTTCAAATCCTCAGCACAATGTGCTAGCCGCACCCTTGTTGATTTACACCCAAATTGTTTTTCAGCAGTATAAATTTCTGAATGTTTATAAAATAAATATCTATTAGATAATTGTGTCATGGAAAACAACGAGCTTGTAGCGAATCATTTTAGATATATAGAGGTGCCATCCGCCGCCAATGATAACCTTGATGAGCTCTACCATCCCATTCATGTAAGGTATGTCGGATGCCTTTTTGCCGAAGAATTTGGCTTAATGTGTGATTATTTTGCAGAAACGGATCGTCTTTCCCGATTACCAAAATAATGTCCATTTTTTTGAGTTGATCCAATCGCCAATCACAATTCAGATTAGGCAAAAAATGCGTAGGGGTGTGAAAATAAACGTTTTCGTCGTAATAACCGTCAAACAAATTCCGAAAATGCTCAACATTCAGCGTTAAATCAAAGCGTCCTGAGAATGCAACGAGTTTTTGAAACAATTGCGGATGTCGGAAAGCCATATTGGCTGCGTGGTAAGCGCCCAAACTGCATCCGAAAGCGATCATGCATGGATGCGGGTTTTTCACGGAGATAAAGGGCATGACTTCATGAAGAACATATTCTTCAAAGTGCAGATGGCGTTGAATTCTATCGGCGGGATGGCGCCATGAAGAATAAAAGCTATCGTGATCGATACTGTCTAAACAAAACAGTTGAATGTGCCCGGCTTCTATTTTGTTACGCAAACTCTCGACGATTCGAATATTTTCATATTCGTAAAATCGCCCATCGCGCGTCGGGAACATCAACACTTTTGCCCCGGCATGACCAAAAACCAGCAATTCCATATCCCGTCCGATATGCGGACTGTACCAGCAATGATATTCGCGATTCATAGCTCGAAAAATAATTAACCAAAGAAGGTTCTCAGTTCCTGCAATAAAGCCTGTTCCTGCGCCGCTTGATGAGAATATTCGAAGTGCCCAGCCTCAAGTACGAATAACTTTTTTGTTCCGGTCCAGGCATTATAAATGGCGAATTGTCCTGGGGGCGCGACGACAGGATCAAAAAGGGCGGCTGCAAAATGCGCGGCTTGCAACCCATAACTGGCTGCAGTAGCGGCATCATAATACCGTAATGTTTCAGACACGTTACCGTGATGCCGCGCATATTCCTGAACTGCAGCAGCGCTGCCACACGTGGGCAATTTTAAACGTAGCGGCTGTTGTCCAAAACTCGGTACGTTAAAATGAGCGCGTTGGATACGCAGATCCCACGGTACGCCTAAAGCACCAATACCGCCTCCGAAACTGATCCCCATATAACCAATTTGCCCGGCAACCTCGGGAAATAACAACAACAACGTCGATACCGCCAGCCATAAATCATCAACGCAACCTCCCAGTACATAGCGTTTTGGATTATCGATATCATGCAGGACATGATATTGCGGCTGATCGGAAAAAACGCTGCAGCGGCTACGGGATAATCCACGAAAACAGGGAAACAATAACACTGCACCGGGAATCGCCAAATGGTAGTCCGGCTGATCTCTGCCACCGTACCCGTGACCGACAACAATACCTTGGGTAATCGGCTGATACTTTGGTACCAACAGCCAACCACCTATGGTGATATTGTCAGTGGAGCGATAACTGAGATCGTAACTGTCATAGTCAACATGGTTAACCTCAGTAAATTTACTTATCGGTTGAGGATGCTGGTCCAACACCTTTTCATACCGTTGCCGCCAAAACTCAGCGAATTCGGGGAATGTCCTAGGCGCGGGTATGGTCAATAGATCTGCCAAGCTATAGCCGTAGCTCGGGTCGAAGGAATAACAGTGTTCGAATTGCATCAGCCTAAGAAAACCTTAATCTTAACGTTAATTGATTTTAGATAAAAAACTCAACTAATACGGTAAGTTTTTTAATACTTTCCGGGCTAAATTTTGACTTTTATTTAGCAGAGTCTTTTTTACTGTTAGTTAAGCACCCGTATTTTGCTATGCGAGTAGCTGTTTTTTGAGTAAAGAAGTTACTGGGTATCATGCCCCAAAAAAACCTCAAAAATTTAGCGAGGGTTAAATTACTACGTATTTCGATAGAGCAAAATTTAAGCAGCTCACGACTTTCGGTAATCGAAGCTAAGTGTTCGAGTAAGTATAGATTAATCAAAAAAAGAGATAAGCTGGCTTCGAAATTTTGACGATGTGGTTGCACTAGTAAAGAAGAATTAGCGATGAAAATCAGTACACCGGATCAAGACTACATAGAAACTGCAAGACTCCTGACTGAGGAGGAAGCGGAACGTTTGCACTCCAGAATGTCCAAAAAGCTAACACGCCAACTAAAGAAAGAAAAATTTAGCACACTGGAAGCATTGGCTATGCAGCTTCAGCGGGAGGGCGAGCAGCTCAAGGAATGGCGTCAGGCATTTCGTAAAAACAGTGAAAAAGAGAAAGGCTAAATTTCACATTAGAGTACTGGTTAGGCAAGAAAAAACTCCTAAGGTTGGCAGAGCATTTTTACCGCTGGTTTACGCGAAGACTGATTACACTGCCATATTATGCTCTGTTCATGCCCCCAACAAAATCCAGCCATTTCTGGATGAAAATATTTTTGAGCTGTTTCTCAGCATACCCCTCTCTGATAATTTCTCTTTTGGCATCTAGCCAATCTCGAAGCTCGTTACCCGGATAAAAGCCGCGTTTTTCAGCTTTGTAATAGGCGGCCTCAGCGATCATGTCCTCAAGCCCAACAGGGTGAGCGGATGCATTGTCTATCCTGGTCAAACCGTATATTACTAACTTGAAAAGCCCCTGCGGTGAGCTGCCCTTAAGTCCGATTGCCGCCGGTTTCAGCGCTGCCAGCGTGCCGAACCAACGATCCCATATTGACAACACCGCACCATAATTTCGGTCATGTTCATGACGCTGCGTTGAATGATGTACACGGTGCAAATATGGAGTAATCATTACCCGGCCAAGCAATTGCTCCCCTCGAAGTGTAATATTGGTGTGGTGCAGCATAGTGAACACCGTAGTGATCGTCTCATTTACCAGCAATAATGCCCCATCAATGCCTAAAACGACAATCAATACCGCTTTCATGAGGTTGATGATTAGTATTTCCAGAAAATGTAGCCGAAATGCCGTTGACACATTTAAAAACGGATCGTTGTGATGCACCTTATGAAACATCCATAAGCAATCAAAGGTGTGACTGGCTTTATGCAAAAGATACAACAACAAATCGATGGCCAAAAACGAAAACACCGCTTTCCATCCAGGATTTGAAACCGAGTTGAGCACGCCTTTATCAGCAGTATGCGCGGCCAATATCAGTAGCGCTGGCACCGACAATAAGGTCATCACAACACTGTTGAAGATGTATAACCCGAGATTCGTTCGATAGGACTGCCGCAGATGTTTGCTGAGATGTTTTTCTCTGGGCGAGTTACATTCAACGATCACGAAGAGGGCAAAAAATAGGCACAGGGTAACTGTTGCCACCGTGCCTGGCGACAGATTGATGAGCCAGGTGATATAGGATTGTAGTAAAGTCGTTGGAGCGTTAAGTTCGTTTAACATGGCTATCTCCTCATTACCAAACTGACGTAAGTAGTAGTAGTAGAGCAAAATTAGCTTAACTGAAGATTATTAACTGGGTATGACAGTTAAAGTTGGTATGTTAGTAAGCTGCTCGTTATCTAAACCCGAAGTCGGACGGGGTATGTCACCGCGTCCAAATCGCAATTTGATGTGTTTTCTAAGCGGCAGTCTTTTCAGGTAAATTGAAATAAAGCTTTAACCTTAAAATGTAATGATGCTGGTTTCTCCAAGTTCGCTTAGGGTTTTAACTCTTATGAATCGCGGTTTCAACACCATTCTTGCGGCACAATTTTTTTCATCACTGGCCGGCAGTTTTTTAATCCCCATGAATGCCTTGCTGCAACATCGCGGCCATCAACTCATGGGTTCGGGGCACTCGATCGCTGTAAAAACTTCAATGAAAACTTGAGCATTTTAATGATGCTCGGCGCTTATGCCTTAATGATTAAAGCCGGGTTGGCGGTGAATACCATCGTGATTGTATTTGGGTTATTTGTATCGTCAGCAATGGCTTGGCTAACCAAAAAACATGGGCATGATCAGGATTTATAACAAGGCATTTCGGTCGGCGTGCAACACTTTCAGTTGGTGGGTTTGACTGTCATTAGCAGGTAATGAACAAACGGTACGCTTCTGATTACTAATACATTTGTTAGTAGCAATCATTCGTTAGTTTTTTCATTCACCTGTTCGAGGATATGCCAATGAACGACAAGTTTAAATATTCTGGATTAGCGCTTGCGATCGGCTTAGCGCTGACCAGCGGTTCTGTTTTTGCTGCCAAACCATCAACCCCT
>Ga0208508_1000114_pt1 | contig 22402 bp, 22 predicted proteins | sample LakWasMeta1_LOW4_2_FD_183853 | JGI IMG/M metagenome (GOLD analysis project Ga0208508, IMG submission 183853) | Freshwater sediment methanotrophic microbial communities from Lake Washington under simulated oxygen tension - Sediment Metagenome... | ecosystem: Environmental > Aquatic > Freshwater >...
CTTAATCATTAATCCGCTGCAGCAAGAAAAATTTAAATATAGAGTTTTTATTAAATAGGTAGAAAAAATGAGTACATTAGATTTAGCCAACCATGGCCCGGTAATTCCAGTAATCGTGATCAATAAAGTAGAAGACGCTGTGCCTATGGCTGAAGCGTTGCTTGAAGGCGGCATCAGGGTGCTGGAAGTGACATTGCGTACTTCATGCGCTTTGGCAGGTATGGAAGAAATCGCTAAACGCGTACCAGATGCGATTTTAGGTTCAGGCACTGTACGCAACCTGAAAGATGCACAGGCTTCTAAAGATGTAGGCTGCCAGTTTGCGGTGAGCCCAGGCTATACAAGCGAGCTGGGTCAGTTTGCACGCCAGATCGGCCTGCCTTTGCTGCCAGGTGTTTCTACCGGTTCTGAGATCATGATGGCTAACGCTGATGATTACTACTTCCTGAAACTGTTTCCGGCTGTGGCTGTTGGCGGCATCAACTTGCTAAAAGGCTTTGCCGGCCCATTTGCTGACGTGAAATTCTGCCCTACCGGCGGCGTTACAGTTGAAAGCGCACCGCAGTTCCTGGCATTACCTAACGTGGTTGTTTGCGGCGGTACATGGTTAACGCCGGCTGATGCAGTTGCACGTAAGGATTGGGCACATATTACCAAGTTGGCTAAAGAGGCGAGTGCCATTACTGCGGCAAAATAAGACGACTTATTAGAGACGAATCAAGGCTTGCAGGTGACGGCAAGCCTTTTTTATTATAGGGCTGATTTTGCGTATAGATTTAACACAATATAAAACTTTGGTTCTGGATTGTGATGGCGTTGTATTAAACAGCAACAAAACCAAGGTCAATGCTTATTTTGAAGTTGCCAAGCGTAATGGTGCAACAGATGCGCAAGCACAGGCCTTGGTGGATCATCATGTGCAGAAGGGCAGTTTTCCACGTAACGGTAAGATTGAGTATTATCTGAAAGAGATACTCAAACAAGAAGTGACGGATGAGCTGATGCAGCGCTACATGCACACTTTTGACGAGATTCTTGATAAGACGCTGATGGAGTGTGAAATTGCTCCCGGTTTGCAGGCTTTGAGAGATGCAACTCGACATAGTAAATGGATGCTGTTGTCAGGTGGTGACCAGCGGGAGTTGCGTACGATTTTTGCCAGACGCAATTTGGCCGATTTATTTGATGCGGGCATTTTTGGTGGTCCGGATACTAAAGATGTAGTGTTGGCGCGTGAAAAAGCCAATGGCAACTTGCAGCTACCTGCGTTGTTTATCGGCGATAGCAAATATGATTTTGAAGCGGCGACCCGTGCCGGGCTGGATTTTGTGTTTATGAGCGGCTGGACCGAAGTGCGTGACTGGCAGGAATATTGTGCAGAAAACAATATTGTGGTGCTCGACGCGATTCAGCAATTATGCTGTTAACAGAGTTACAGATTTGGAAACCTGAATGATGTCTAATTTATTGCAACCCAAAGCGTTATCAGTCGTTGTGCCGGTGCGTAACGAGCAGGATAACGTTGCGAGCCTGATTGCAGAAATCGATGCAGCGCTGCAGCCCGTGATACAGCATGAGATTATCTACGTGGATGATGGCAGTACCGATGCGACTTATGCAAAGCTTAAATCCTTGCAGGGCCAGTATGCACAGCTAAGGGTGGTGCGCCATGCAAAAAGCTGCGGCCAAAGTACGGCAGTGAGAACCGGCGTGAAGTTCGCCAGTTATGACTGGGTCGCTACCCTGGATGGCGACGGGCAGAATAACCCGGCTGACATTCCCAAGCTTCTGGCTGCTTTGCAGGAGGGCGTAGAACTGGTGGGCGGTAACAGGCGCCAGAGTCGCCGTGATACCTGGATCAAGCGTATATCATCAGTCATTGCAAATACTGTGCGCTCCAATATGCTTAAGGACGACACACCGGATACCGGCTGCGGTTTAAAACTGTTCTCCAGGGCAGCATTTCTGGATTTGCCTTATTTCGACCATATGCACCGCTTTTTACCGGCTTTAATCAAGCGCCGCGGCGGCAAGGTTGTTTCAGTACATGTCGGCCATCGTAACCGTGAGCACGGCAAGTCTAATTACGGTACGATTGATCGTTTGCTGGTGGGGATTGTGGATTTGTTCGGCGTGGCCTGGCTGCAGCGCCGTGCAAAGCTGCCACTGGCTTCAGAAGAATAACAGGGAATGAATATGGATCATGGTGTTGGTTATTTTCTGGGTCACTTGATTACGGCGATACAGCAGTATTTTGCTGGCATGCCTACAAGCGACCTGCTCTGGCTGGCAATCGGCTTGGTAGGGCAGTGCCTGTTCATGATGCGGTTTATTGTGCAGTGGATACACAGTGAGCGCCATCAAAAAAGCCTGATTCCGGTCAGCTTCTGGTACCTGAGTTTAATGGGTGGTCTCATTGTGCTGGCTTATGGCATACATCGTTTAGACCCCGTGATTATTCTTGGCCAAATGCCGGGAACAATCGTTTATGTGCGCAACCTGATGCTGATTCATCGCAGCAAATGACCGGCTTGATAATGATAGGTTAGTGAATCGTGAAAATACTGGTAACAGGCGCTGCGGGTTTTATTGGCTTTCATGTCAGCCAGGCGCTGCTTGCGCGCGGCGATACTGTAATCGGGCTGGATAATCTCAATGACTATTACGATGTAAGCTTGAAGCAGGCCCGGCTTGATGCGATTGCGGCACATGAATCCGCTGCGAACTTTCATTTTATCAAGGCTGACATTGCAGATGAAAAGCGCTTGATGGAGATAGTGGCTGCTCACAAACCTGAGCGTGTAGTGCATCTGGCGGCGCAGGCCGGTGTCAGGTATTCCATACAGAACCCGCAGGCTTATGTGCAAAGTAACCTGGTCGGTTTCGGCAATATTCTCGAAGCGTGCCGCCATCACAATGTAGAGCATCTTGTGTATGCAAGTTCATCCAGCGTGTACGGCGGCAACACCAAGCTGCCATTCAGCGAGCACGATAGCGTGGACCATCCGGTGAGCCTGTATGCCGCGACTAAAAAAGCCAATGAGCTGATGGCGCATACCTATAGCCACCTATACAAGCTGCCAACCACCGGCTTACGCTTTTTTACCGTATACGGGCCTTGGGGCCGGCCCGATATGTCGCCATTCCTGTTCGCCCACGCCATTCTCTCAGGTAAGCCGATACAGGTGTTTAACCACGGCGACATGATGCGTGATTTCACTTATATCGATGACATCGTTGAAGGCGTGATCCGCGTGCTGGATAAGCCTGCCGTGGCTGAGGCACCTGAAGGCAGCGGCATTGCCGCGCATGCGCCTTACCGTGTATTCAATATCGGCAATAACCAGCCGGAGAAGCTCATGGATTTTATTGGCAATCTGGAACAGGCACTGGGCAAGACTGCGGTAAAGGAGTTCCTGCCTATGCAGCCAGGCGACGTCAAGGCTACCTTCGCTGACACATCGGCACTTGAGGACTGGGTAGGGTTTAAACCTGCTACCAGCCTTAAAGCCGGCATTGACCGCTTTGTAGAATGGTATTCCGGTTTTTATAAAGGCCGGTACTAGGGTATTGTGGTCATTGATATATTGCGTTGCAGATGTTTGTTTATTGCATCTGAATGCGGCTGATTTTCAGGTTTTCAGTAAATAACCTGTCATTTTTTAATTAAGTACATAGAACAAAGTATGAGCCAGCCATTATTTGAGCATATCTGCGTGATTAACCTGGATTCCCGCCCAGACCGCTGGGAGAGCGTGCAGGCGCAATTGCATAGCGTCGGTATTGATCATGCGCAAAGATTCTCAGCCGTTTCATTTGCCAAACTTGAGAACAATCCGCCGCCAGAGAACCTCAAGGCCTATGCTATGGCCAAGCTGCAGCGCAGCGGTGAAACCAATAATGCTGAACACCAGATTAAAGCAATGTGGGGCTGCCTGTGCAGCCATGTAGGCGTGATTGAATATGCAAAAAGCCAGCAATGGCCATATGTACTGATTCTGGAAGATGACTGCGAGTTCGAGCCTTATACTAACAAGGTGATGGGTCTGGTGGCTGCGCAGGTCAAAAACCTGGATTGGGATATGCTCTATCTGGGTGGTAACCAGAAACGGTACGGCTTGAAAAAACGCGTAGCTAAAAACATATTGTCTGTGACCGGTATTACCCTGACCCATGCTTATATGGTGCGGGCAAGCATCTATGACAAGGTGATTGCAGAAGCGCCTAAATCAGGCCGGACTATCGATGATTTCTATGCGAAAACACTGCAGAACGAAGTAAAAACGTTCATTGTAGATCCGCAGGTTGCGTTTCAGGCACCGGATGATGTGAGTGACATTAGCCAGGTTGCCAGACGTAGAAAATACAATTGGAAGAAGATGGTGCGGGCTTTGAAACGTTATTACGCCCATGTTAGATACGGTTAACTGACACCGCTCAACTCAAGCCTCGCAGGCGGCGCTACGGACAGGCTTGAATCGAATAAAAGCTTGATTCACTTACTGGTGTATTGTAGCTATTCTGCTAAATGATCCGTCATTCCCGCGAAGGCGGGAATCCAGTCAAGGTGGCTGTCACGAATGGCTCGTTGATTGATGCAACGCTAGTATTCACGTAGCCTGAATACCAGCCTTTCGCGCTTCCACTTAGGGCTTTAGCCCTTTAGTGGAGCGGTGATGCCAATCACTGGTACGCTGGTATGACGAATAAGCGGAGCTAGTTACATCATCGAATTATTTGATGAAATAGTTATAACTAAACTAGAGTATTAACTCACTACACCGTGAATCTTGGTGTAAACCAGACGCGCAAGTTCAAAATCTTCATGGTAGTCAATATCAATCACCATGTTGTCGGTCGGAAACAGATAGGGGTTCACGCCGATGTGGTAGTTGAAGCGGTTAACCGTTGCACGCTTCAGTATGAACAGGCTCCATAATACCGAGTACAGTTTTGGCAGGTCTTGCGAAACCTTGTGCCAGTAGCCGAAGTTGTAATTGATCGGGTTGCCCTTTTCATCCAGCAGGTGGCCTTTGAACGGTTTCACGGCGACCAGTGAGTCATAATCGTCCCTGACCCTGTTCCATTCCGCCAGTGCTTCTTTGAACTGGTGAAAAAGTGGCGATGTCACCTGTATCCACATGATGTCATCATCGCCCGGCAGCGGTTCGGTGAGCGCCTTCACCAGGTCCGGCTGGTAAATCTTGTTGCCGGTTAAGGATTTATCCCTGAGCATGAAATGGAAACCGTATTTCTCGCAAAGAGGGCGCACTTTCTCTTCATCTTCGGATGATACATAGACATTATCCGGAGTTTCAAACTCGAGAATCTGCTTGGCTTTGATGTCGAATAAAGAATCATCGTTATAAAAAGGACGGATGTTCTTTAGCGGAATGCGGGTAGAACAGGTTTGTAATGGAATGATAATTTTCATGATGTTAATTATTGTTGCAATTTAATGATTATTTTTAGCCAGCTGCAGTGCTTCTTCAATGCTGATCTTGGGAATAATTTCACCGGGTAGTGTACTCTCTTTTGATAAATTGTAGATATCAAAACCTTTTTGCAGGCTGGCACGCCTTGCCTGTTCAAAGCATACGCGGATGTAGGGTTCGTAATCTTTCATGAAGTCAGGGCATGGGTTGCTGCCATCGGCGTAGAAATGTTTTTTGCCTGTTCCGCCAAGGTCCATGCCTATGATAAATTCTTTGCGGTAGCCAAGGCAGTATGCAAGCTGTGCAGCCCAGGTGGCCACGGTCTTGCCCGAGAAAAGGCCTTTATCCAGATTGGTGCTGAAGCCTACTGACCTGCAATATGCGCTGGTATTTTTATCAACGAATAGCTGCGGGTCATTGAAAAAATCGGCCTGGCATTCTTCAAGCGTGGGGCGGGCAATGGCAAATTTTCTTGAAATCGATTCAATCAGGAAAATATTGCCCTGTTTCAATAACCCGGGTTCGCGCTCGCAGATTCTGGATAAACCGTCGTATGAGAAAAAGCAATTGGCGCCTGAACGTATGGAAGCTTTGACGCAATCCCACTGCCGTTCAAATACGCGGTGGTCAACGATGACGCAGTGCGTGGGTTGCATGCCGGCATCGTTGAATTTCTTGATTGCGCAGTTGAGGCTGATCGTATCAAAGCCAGCGATGGCCTGCAGGTCAATTGCAGCCAAGGAAGGGCCGGTGGCAATGATGAAGCAGGCGCCGCTGAATTGTTCTGTGAGCTGCCGCGCGTAGGGGATGGTGGCTATTTCCTGTTTTTTCCACGTTACCGCACAAGTATCCTCGCCACGTACAAGGCTGAAATCCGGGTGGCAATTGTATTGATGCTTGAATCTGTCACCAAGCCTGAACCGACGGTAAATTGAAAGAAGTTTTTGCATATAGCTGGGTTAATTAAGGCCTTTGCGGCAGAAAACCATAGCCTGGGTGCCGGATCTGTTGCTGAAGCTTTTCACTTCCTGATAACCGGGCAGCGCTTTTAGCTGCGCCAGTTTCTGGCTTTCATCCGGCTGTACTCGCATCACCAGGCAGTCATATTGCTGTGTTTTAACGGCAAAGGATTGAATGGAATCCATGGTGTCTTCTTCACGGCCCTCCCACGGGGCATCGGCAAAGTATCTCAGGCGGCCGCTGCCATAACGGATGTGCGCGTCAGCCGGCGCATGCTGCTTGACCCAGGCAACAGCCTGCTGCTCAAAATTGTAGTCATCACGCTTGCCTGCAATGTTCTTTACCAACCCTAAACTTATGGCAATCACAGAAAAAATCAGCAGGGCCTGCTGCCATCTTGATATATGCTGCCTGCCCTGCCATTTGCTGAATAATGATACCAGGTAGAAAGATACAAAGATGATTGCGATAAAGCCAAAGGCAATCACATACCGGCTGGATAAAATAAAACTGCGGAAGATATTAACGCTGGCATTCAGTATTGCAACGGAGCTTGCAGCCAGCAATATATTCTGTACGTCACGCTGCGGCAGAGTAAACAGGTCTTTTCTTGCGGCCAGCATCAGTACTGTAACCAAGCTGCCGGCCACCTTGAGACATTTCATCGCGACGATAAGCAGTAAAGTGATGAAGAGCCCGGCACGTGCGTAGCCATCAAGGAATACCCCTAAAACATCCCGCGCAAAAATACCGGCTTGTATATTGAAGTACCCAAACATTGATCTTGGGCCGCTGCCTGAAAATAACTCTCTGATTTCATTGAGGCGGCCCATATGCTCGGTATTGAGTGAGTGGGTGAGCAGCGCGGCAATTAACAGCAGTGCCGCTGAAAATAAGTGCAGCAGGTTGGCTTTGACCAGGTGTTTGAAGTTTGTCTGCCATGCATTGGCCTGCATCAGCAGCATGAAAGGCATGAAGAAAGCATAAGCGATGCCTTCAATGCGGAACAGCGTGGCCGTGATAATGCTGATTTGCCATAACAGCGCATCCGCCATTTTATAGTGCCGCATGTAGCGCACAAAAAATACCAGGCTTGCCAGGAAGAAAGCCCAGAAGCCCTGGTCGCGCAAGAGCATCGCAAGAATGTCGCCTGTTATATAGGTGCTGCTGACGAGTAGCAGCGCTCCGCACAAGATGGCGCGCTTATTGCCCCCTGCCAGCTGAATCAGCTTGCACAGGCTCAAGGTGGTGATGGCATAAAACGCCACAGCAAGAATCTGTGCCGATAGCAGCAGGTCGATAGACAGGAGTTTGTGCAGTGCGGCAATCAGTAAGGGGTAAAATGGCCACTGAAAAAGCTCCCAGCCTTGCCGCCACTGCCCGGCAGAAAAACGCTTTGCCATCTCAAAGTAGAGTGTTGAATCATCATTCACCCAGCCATGCTGAATATACATAATGCGGCTGGCGATGAGCGCAGAGAACAGCACCAGGATAAATATAAACTTATTATCCGGGAGTTGTTTGATATGTTTCATCAGGTAGTTCATGGCTTAAGTATTACATGGGTTAAACATTAAAAATCTTAAAAGTCGATGCGTGCAATTGTTGCTGCAGGTGAAATCTGTTTCAGGCAATTTAAATGGCCTAACGGGCATTCGCGTTTAAAGCACGGGCTGCAATCCAGCGCCAGGTATTCCACAATGGCTTTAGGGCTCATGGGTGGCGTGTGGTGCGGGTCAGATGAACCATAGATGGCAATCAGCTTTTTATCCAATGCGGCAGCTACGTGCATGAGCCCTGAATCGTTGCTGATAACCGTGTCACAGAGTGACATCAGGTCAATCGCCTCGCCTAGCTTGGTTTTTCCGCCCCAGTCCTGGCAGCGGTCCTGCGTCAGGCGGTTGATGAGTGAGGTGACAGGAATATCTTTTTCGGAACCGAACAGCCACACCTGCCAGCCCTTGTTTAAAGCGGCATTGGCGACTTCTGCATAATATTCGGCAGGCCAGCGCTTGGCTTCCCCATATTCTGCGCCGGGGCATAGGCCGAGTATTTTTTGCCCGTCATTACTCACGCCATGCTTTGCCAGCACTTGCAGCGCGTGGTCACGGTCTGCGATCAGTTTCGGGTCTGCAATACTTATGCTGCTCTGTGCCAGCGATTGGTTTTTATCCAGCCCTAATGCCACGAAACGGTCAACCGTGCGCGGGAGCTTTGTTTTATCCAGCGGGCGTATGTCGTTAAGCAGGCCATGCCGGAATTCACCCAGAAAACCGGTGCGCTGGGGAATGCCAGCTGCCAGCGGCAGAATGGCAGATTTGAATGAGTTCACAAGAAAAATAGCCTGCGTGTAGCCTTTGTTTTTCAGGCTGCGCCCGAACTTGATGCGCTCAAGCAGCGCAAACTGGCCGTGTTTGAAGGGTAAGGCAATGCCAAGGTTGATTTCGGGCATCCTTTCCAGCAACGGCAATGTCCATGCCGGAGCGGCAACATCGATGATGACGTCCGGGTTTTGTGCCTTGAGCATTTGAAACAGGCTGTGTGCCAGTACCATGTCGCCCACCCATGAAGGGCCAATAATCAGTATTTTCTTAGCAGGCATGCTTGAATCGGTGCTTAGCTGTTCATTTTTTTAATGATGTTGCTGGTGCTGCGCCCGGCAACCAAGTCAATCAGGGCAATCTCGCCGCCCCATGACTCCACTTCTTTGCCGCCTACGACCTGGTCGGCAGTATAGTCACTGCCTTTGGCAATCACTTCAGGCCTGATGGTGTTGATGAGGTTCAAAGGCGTGTCCTCATCAAACAGAATTACGGCATCGACTGATTCAAGCGCGGCCAGTACGCGTGCCCTGTCATTCTCGTTTACCACCGGGCGGGTAGGCCCCTTGAGTGCGCTCACCGAGCGGTCGGTATTCAGGCCCAGAATAAGTTTGTCGCCACGTTTCTTTGCCGCTTCCAGATAAGTAACGTGGCCTGCATGCAGTAAATCAAAACAGCCGTTGGTGAATACGATCTTTTGTTTTGATTTTTTCCACGCGTCGACTTTTTGCATCAGCTGGTTCAGGTCGCAGACTTTATGCGCCTGCTCTGATGATTGTTCGCTGGTCAGTGCCTGTAGCAGGTCGTCACGCGTAATCGGCACGGTGCCGACTTTGCCGACCACTACGCCGGCTGCAATGTTAGCGAGCTGCAGGCTTTCCAGCGGGCTCAAGCCATGCATCAGGCCAGCGGCAAGTGTCGCGATGACCGTATCGCCTGCGCCTGAAACATCAAATACCTGCTTGGCAGTGGCGGGCAGCAGGTGGGCGTGCTCGTCAATCAGCGATATGCCCTCATCACCGCGGGTGACCACGAAGAATTGTAAATCCAGCGTATCTTTAAGTTGGGCGGCTTTCTCAATCAGCTCAGGGTCGTGCGTAGTGGTGGCGCAGGCTTCTGCCGCTTCTTTTTTGTTGGGCGTGAGTGCGGTGGCGTGCCTGTATTTGCTGTAATCGTGGCCTTTGGGGTCTACCAGTACCGGAATGTTCAATGCCCTGCACTGTGAAATGATGGACTGGCAAATGTCGCTGCCGAGCAGGCCTTTTGCATAGTCTGACAGGATAACGATGGCAGGTTTTTTTGCCAGCTGCTGGCTTATGGCAGCTGTCAGCAGTGCGTTTTCAGCGACGGTAAATGCTGCGCTGCTTTCCTGGTCAAGCCGCATCATTTGCTGGTGGCCGCTTAAAATGCGGGTTTTAGCCACTGTCGGGCGGCTGTCTGAATGAATGGCGCCGCTGTGGTCAATGCCGGCTTTGGCAATCAGGTCAATCAGGATGGTGGCTTCGCCATCATTGCCTAAGCAGCCGATGATGCTGGTCTTGATGCCAAGCAGCGCCAGGTTGGCTGCCACGTTGGCTGCGCCCCCGGCACGGTCATGCTGTGATTTCATCAGTACAACCGGCACCGGTGCTTCGGGTGAAATACGGCTTACATCGCCTATCAGGTAGCGGTCCAGCATCACATCGCCTATGACGAGTGCATGCTGCTCAAGGTTGCCGAAGCGTTTGGCGGTATCTAGTAATATTTGCTGCATGAAGGTCGGGTCAGGATTCCAGGATTTCACAAAGTGAGTGGCCAACAAAGATATGCGCTTCCTGAATGCGTGCGGTAACGCCGGAAGGCATCACGATGTTGTACCTGCATAAATCGTTCAGCTTGCCGCCTGTGCCGCCGGTAAGGCCAACCGTAATGGCCCCGGCTGCGTTGGCAGCTTCGATTGCACGCACCACGTTGGCACTGTTGCCGCTGGTAGTGATGCCGATGACAAGGTCTTCCGGGCGACATAGTGCTTCAATCTGGCGCGCAAAGATATAATCATAGCCGTAGTCATTGCCGACTGAGGTAATGATGGAGGTATCGGTAGTCAGTGCGATTGCCGGCAATCCTTTGCGCTCTTTTTTAAAGCGACCGACGATTTCAGCTGCAATGTGCTGGCTGTCGGCAGCGCTGCCGCCATTGCCCATAATCAGGATTTTTCCGCCATTCCTGATGGTGTTCTGCATGGCGATGCCAACATCGCTGATTAACGGGAATAATGGTTCCAGCGCATTGAACATGGCCATATGTGCCGCGTGTTCGCCTTTCAGGTATTCAACATACTTCATCAGCAGTATTTATCCTCTTGCATCAGGTAATTTTGCACATAGTCACGCACGCCGTCTTCCAAGCTATGGAAGGGCTGTTTGTAGCCTATGCCGGCCAGCTTGCTCATTGTAGCTTCGGTAAAATATTGATACTTGCCCTGTAAATCCTGCGGCATATCAATAAAGGTAATGTGCGGCTCGCGTGCCATGCCTGTCATCACTGCGGTTGCAAGGTCTTTAAAGCTGCGCGCCCTGCCGGTGCCTATATTGTAGATGCCGCTCGGTGCAGGTTTGCTGCCGGTAGCTGATTCAACAAAGTAGCTTACCACTGCCGCCGCGTCTTTTACGTAAACAAAGTCACGCATCTGCATGCCGTCTTCAACACCGGCTTTTGTGCCTTTGAACAGCTTCATGGTACCGGTTGCACTGAACTGGTTAAAGGTGTGGAAAGCCACGCTTGCCATGCGTTCCTTGTGGTATTCGTTCGGGCCGTATACGTTGAAAAACTTGAAGCCCGCCCAGCTAGGCGGTGCAGGCAGGTTGTTGTTTATCTGGCGCTGCGACCACTGGTCAAAAAAGTGTTTCGAGTAGCCATAGCCGTTGAGAGGGCGCAGATTATCGATAGAAGCATCGCTATAACCCAGGTTGCCGTCACCGTAAGTGGCGGCAGAGCTGGCGTAGAAAAACGGTACTTTATTGTTTGCGCACCAGGTCCACAGGTTCTGCGAATACTGGATGTTGGTCTCTACCAGTTTGTTGAAATCACGCTCGGTGGTGGCGCTGATGGCACCCATGTGAATGATGGCTTCAATATCGGTGCGGTTTTGCAGCCAATCCATGAGCTGGTCTTTATCCAGGTAGTGCGCATATTTGCGATGGGCAAGGTTCTGCCACTGCTCTTCGTGCGTGATGCGGTCGACGATAACGATGTCGTCACGGTTGAGCTTGGTATTGAGGTGCCATGCGATGATAGAGCCTATCATCCCTGCGCCGCCGGTAATTACTATCATTTATTTATAACCTAAAAACATGGTTGAATATTGTCATGCAAACAATCTTAATCGATACCAGAACTTGCTGTCAGAACAAGTATGAAAGTATACCCTTTATTGATTGGCACCCAAACTGTGGGCTCTTAATTTTGTCATTTCGGCATCTTTTTTAGCCTGTATGCCATCCCACTCGGTTTCAACCCAGCCATGCAGGTTTTGCAGTGCGATTTCGGTCATGGCATGAATCCATGCGTCATTTTCATTAAGCGCCGGAATGTAGTTGTACTCGCCGCCGCCATTACTCTGGAATATATGCTTGCCTTCCATGGCGATTTCTTCCAGCGTTTCCAGGCAATCGCTGGAGAAGCCGGGGCAGATGACATCTACACGTTTGGTGCCGGCTTTGCCTAGCTCCTCCAGCGTGGCTGCCAGATAGGGTTTCAGCCATTCCTGCTTGCCGAAGCGTGACTGGAACGCGACTACATATTCATCTTTAGCGAGTTCCAGTGACTCGGCTAAAAGTCTTGCCGTTTTATGGCATTCGCAGTGGTAAGGGTCGCCGTTCATCAGGTGGGCTTTAGGTACGCCATGAAAGCTCATGATCAGCTTGGCAGGCTTGCCGCCGTTGATGCGCCAATGCTCGCGCACGCTTTGTGCCAATGCGGCGATATAGGCAGGGTGGTCATGGTAATGCCTGATGGTGCGGATTGCCGGCATATTGCGTGTTTTAAGCAAAATCCGCCATACGGCATCCAGCGCACTGGCAGTGCTTGATGCTGCATACTGCGGGTAGAGCGGAAACACCAGGATGCGGTCACAGTGCTGCGCTTTTAGCTTTTCAATGGCAGAGGTCATGGACGGATTGCCATAACTCATGCCCAATTCAACGGCGAAGGGTGATTTTATCTTTTGGCCAAGAAAGCCGCGCAGCAAAGTCGTTTGTTTCTGCGCATGCGCCAGTAATGGCGAGCCATCTTTGGTCCATACGCTGGCATATTTTTCAGCAGACTTTTTAGGCCGTATCACTAAAATAATGCAATTGAGTATCAGCCACCAGATAGCACGCGGAATCTCCACAATGCGCCTGTCGCTTAAGAATTGGCGCAGGTAAGGGCGCAGGGCTTTTGCCGTCGGTGCGTCCGGCGTGCCCAGGTTAGCCAGCAGAATGCCGGTTTTAAGCTGGTCGCCATGTTGGTATTTTGGTTCTGGGTTGTAATATGCCATGTGTTTATGAACTCTTGATAGTCGTTAGCAGGAATCAGCCTGCGGATAGGGCGTTTGAAAGCAGTTTGGCCGTGATATCCACAATCGGGATCACACGCTCGTATGCCATGCGCGTGGGGCCGATGACGCCTAATGTACCGACAATCTGTCCGTCTGCTTCATAAGGTGCGGTGACCATACTGCATTCATCCAGCGGAAGATAGTGGCTTTCGCCGCCAATGAAGATTTGTATGCCGGCTGCTTTTTTGCTGCTGTCCATTAGCTGCATCAGCTGGGTACGACGCTCGAATAGCTCAAAAAGTTTGCGCAGGCTAGCAACATTCGTTGATAAATCGTCTGCCTGCAGCAGATTACGCTCGCCCGCAATCACTACATTTTCCTTGCCGGTGTTGTTTGCCTTATCGCTCATCTCAAGTGCTGCGGCCATCAGGCGGTTGATGTCGGTCTGCATTTGCCTGAGTTCTTCGTGCAGTTTCTGATGCACTTCGTCAAACGTGCAGCCGGCAAAATGATGGTTGAAATAATTGGTCGCCTGGATGAGGTCGCTGGCGCTATACAGCCGGTCTGCCATGATGATGCGGTTTTGTACGTTGCCATCGGCGGTAACGATGATGACCAGGATGCGTTTTTCGCTGAGCGGTAAAAACTCCAGGTGCTTGAAGGTGATGGTCTTGCGTTTGGGTATCATCACCACGCCGGCAAACTGCGATAGCTGGGATAGCATATCAGCCGCGCAGGTAATCAGCTCCTGCGGGTCAGGTGAAGAGAATTCGTGTTTGATGCGCTGGATTTCCTGTGCCTGCAGGGGTTTGACGGTCATCAGCGAATCTACAAAAAAACGATAGCCTTTTTGGGTTGGAATGCGCCCCGCGGAAGTATGCGGGCTGGCGATGAAGCCCAGCCGCTCAAGGTCGCTCATTACATTGCGGATGGTCGCAGCGCTGACATCAAGGCCAGAGTGCTGCAACAGCGTGCGGGAGCCAATCGGCTGCCCATCACTGATGTAATGTTCTACTAATGTTTTAAGCAGGACTTGCGCACGTTTATCCATAAGAGGTACCCATGCGCAAATTATCGGTCAGTTGGCAGCAATAGGCAATGCTATTGCGGTTTGGCCGCAGCTTCTTTTTTCTTGAAGAATTTGCCCAGGTCCTGAACCAGCTGCAGCATCGCGGCTTGTTTCTGCTGCATCACGGCTTTACGCTCCTCATTGCTTAGCGGCTCATCGTTACCTTTGCTGGCTTTCATCAGCGCGAAGCTTTTGCCATTAACAGGCTGGGTGATTTTTACTTCATCATCCACGTAAGTCACTTTATCCCAATCGGAAATATAAGTGTGGTTGCGCTTTTCACCTGCCAGTATGTTGTAGCCGGTAGAGTAATCGCTGGTGGGGTTGCTTACACCAAGCAGCGGCATGATGCTGGGCACCACATCCATATGGCTGGTCATCTGGTTGCTTACCAGCGGTTTCATGTTCGGGGTGTAGATGACCAGCGGTGTGCGTACCTGCGGGTCAACAAATGTCGAGTTGTGGCCCCAGAAGCCGTGTTCCATGAATTCTTCGCCGTGGTCGCCGATTAAAACAACAATCGTGTTATCCAGCAGCTGGTGCGTCTGCATGTACTCAAAAATGCGACCGAACTGCATGTCCAGATGGTGGACCGAGTTTATGTAGCGATTCTTGATGGGCACAATATCATTGCGCAGCTGCTCTTTGCTCAGGGTGGCGTAGTTCAGGTCATCACGATATGGCTTGGCAATCACGCTTTCAGGCGGAAAGTAGTAGCGCGCATGCGGTGATTCAAAGAACATGAAAGTGAAGAAAGGCTTGTTAGGGTCACGTTTATCAATGAATGATAGTAAATTGGTGACGTTGTCGCGGTCACTCTCCCAGCCTGATGTAGCATTTTTGATTTCATGCAGCTGTTCGCTTGGTACCTGCGCAAAGATGGTTTTATCAAATTCAGGATAGGAGAATTTTGCGCTGGTGTAGAAGCTCATCTGATAGTCCTGCTTCTGCAGGGCATCAATGATTGCAGCACCGCGGCGCGATTCAAGGAACGGGAACCAGTAATTGCCGGGTATGCCGGTAAACATGCCAAATACCCCCATGCGGGTGCCATTGCCGGTGCTGTAGTTTCGTGTGAAACGTGCAGCATGCTTGGCAAAGTTCCAGCTGTTGGGCATGACGGTTTCATCCAGCATGTCTGCGCGCAGTGATTCGGACGTGAGCCAGATCACATTGTATGGTTTTGCCGGTTTGCTGATTTGCAGCGGGTTGAGCGGGTAGTTTAATTTACCTTTTACTTTAAGCTTGGTTTCGCGCTGGGTAGTGAAGCCCAATGCTTTAAAAACACCACGTGCAGAAACCCTTTGGTAGAAGGGAATGGACTCGGTCACAACGTTTAGCTGGTTGGTTGTGTAAGTATCAAAAGCAAAACCCATGTGCACCAGCACAGTTAATACCAGAGTTGTGGCCGGCAGGAATTTGAATGACAGCTGTTTTGCAGTTTTCTTATGCTGCAGATGGCGGTGTGCCACCCACATGATCAAAGCCTGAAAACTCAGGAATCCCAAGCTTATCATGGCATAACCGGCGTCAGATGCAGAACTGCCGCCTAATGACTCGATACCGCCCGGTGTCATGACCAGGTTCAGGATAAAGCCGTTAAAGAACATTCCGTACAGTGAGAATATCTTGGCGTTTGCATAAAGCAGCAGTGTGGTGATGCCGCCGCTGACGATAGCTGCAATATAGGCAGGCTTGGCGCTACTGGGGTTGATTCGTTTACTGATGAACAGCACCAGCCAGGTAATGGCTATTGCCGGCAGTAGGTAATACAGGCCGTACAGTAACAATGCTAGTAGCAGGGCTCCGAAAGCCAGCCAGCCTTCTTCACGGATGCTGCCAAAAGGGATGGAGCCGGATACCAGCCACATAACAACAATGTAACTGATTAAAAAATATATTTTCAGTGTGTTTTTTTGCAGTGAAGCGGTCATATTCTGGTGCTCATTTAAGTTTGGTTCAATCGGCAATCGTACGCAAAAACAGTGCCAATGGCGAAAAGTTTGTTTTTATGTTTATAACAAATTGATTTTTATCATAAAAGTAATTGCAAAGGCTAACGTGCCAGATTGCGCGCATGCCTTAGCGATATATTATGGCGCAAAATATACATGATTTAATGACATTTATTGCATACGCCTGTTTCATGCATGCAGGGTTAACTCGCTTTGCTAAGATTTCGTGACTATGCTTTAATTCGTTCGTGCAGACAAAATTCAAAAAAATAGCCTTAATCGGCAAATACATGAACCAATCAGCTTTGCGTTTAATGCAAAATGATCTGGCAGATTTGGCTCGACATTTAACAGCTAAAAATATAGAGGTCTGGTTAGAAGAAAACACGGCTAACCACGCAGAGCTTCATCATTATAAAACGCTTAGCCTGGAAGAAATCGGCAACACTGCTGATTTGGCAATTGTCATGGGTGGCGATGGCACGATGTTAAGCGTAGCCCGCAGCCTGGTTGAGGCCGACGTGCCGTTGGTGGGTATCAATCGCGGCCGATTTGGTTTTTTAACTGACCTGCGTGCTGAAGATATGCTTGCTGAAATCGACCGGATTCTCGCTGGCGATTATATCGAAGAGCCGCGCATGCTGCTGCTGGCGCAAGTGATCCGGCAAGGCAAAATGGTGCATAGCAGCTATGCGCTGAATGATGTGGTGATTAAAAGCGGTTTGCGCCTGATCGAGCTGGAAGTCAATATTGATAATAAATTCGTTTATAAGCAGCGCAGTGATGGCTTGATTATGAGCACGCCAACTGGCACTACGGCTTATGCCTTATCAGCCGGGGGGCCTATTTTGCACCCTAACCTGGAAGCAATCTCGCTGGTGCCGATCTGCCCGCACACTTTGAGCAATCGTCCGATTGCAGTGAATAGCGCCAGCAAGATAGAGGTTACCCTGGTGCATTTCAACGAGGCGCAAATCAGCATGGATGGCCAGTTCCAGGAGACGCTGGAAATCGGCGATAAAATTCTGGTGCAGCGCGCCGAGAAGAATATATTCCTGCTTCACCCCAGTGATTACTGTTATTTCGATATGCTGCGCAACAAGCTTAACTGGGGATAATTGACTCGTGCTACAAAGCCTTTCCATTCGTGATTTTGTGATTGTCAGCAAGCTTGACCTGGAGTTTGAGCCTGGTTTTACAGTGCTTACGGGTGAAACCGGTGCCGGTAAATCTATTCTGATTGATGCGTTGTCGCTGGCCTTGGGCGCGCGTGGCGAGGGTGGCGTTACCCGCGTGGGATGCGACAAGGCCGAGATTAGCGCCATGTTTGCCATTGGTGCTAATGCAGATGCAAAAGCTTGGCTGCAACAGTCAGAGCTGGCGGATGACGGCGGAGAGCTGGTTGTGCGCCGTGTGGTATATGCCGATGGCCGCTCGCGTGCGTTCATCAACGGTACGCCGGTAACTGTGCAGCAGCTTAAAGAGATGGGCGAGTTTCTGGTAGATATTTACAGCCAGAATGCACACCATTCTTTAATTAAACCGGCAACCCAGCGTCAGATTCTGGATGAGTTCGGCGGCCTTTCTGCAGTTGCAAATGAGGTGGCCGCAAAATACAAACATTGGCATCAGCTGCATGTCATGCGCCTTGCCGTGGAAAAAAATGCCGCTGCCTATGCAGATGAGCTGGCAGAGCTGCGCGATAGCATTCGTGAACTGACGCAGTTATCTTTCAGCGCAGAGGAATGGGAAGCGTTACAGCAGGAGCATACACGGCTGTCGAATGGCGCAAGCCTGATTACCAGTGGTGAAGCCTGCCTGGATATGCTGAGTGAAGGCGACCTGTCAGCATTAAGCCTGTTGTCTCAGGTGCAGCATAAACTGCAAAATATGCAGGAATATGACCCAACTGTATCTGAAGCGCTGGAATCTCTGGATACCGGCATGATACAGCTGCAGGAAACCAAAAGGTTTATCGGCCGCTATATTCAGCATGTAGACCTTGACCCGGCGCGCCTCACCGAGGTCGAGTCGCGTATTCAGGCGATTCATTCCGCAGCGCGCAAGTATCGTGTTCAGGTTGATGACCTGCCTGACCTGCTTGCAACCTGGCAGGCGCGCATGACTGAGCTGGCGGATGTGGAAGACAGCGCTGCCTTGCTCCAGCAGGAAACCGATGCGCTTGCTGCCTACACGCAGTCTGCCGAAAGTTTAAGTGCCGGCAGGAAGCACGCTGCCGAGATATTGAATGCGAAAATCACGGCCGAGATGCAGCGCTTGTCATTAAGCGGCGGCAAATTTGTGGTCGAGCTCACTCCCCAGCCAGCCAGTGCCAACGGGCTGGAGCTGGTGGAATTTCTGGTTGCAGGCCATGCCGGCGTGGCACCGCGTTCCCTGGCTAAAGTAGCTTCCGGCGGGGAGTTGTCACGTATCAGCCTGGCTATCCGTGTGGTTACTGCGCAGCAGGGTAGCGTGCCGACCATGATCTTTGATGAGGTTGATGTCGGCATCGGCGGCGGGGTTGCCGAAGTGGTTGGCAACCTGCTCAAACAGCTGGGCGCAGAGCGGCAGGTGTTGGTCATTACTCACTTGCCACAGGTTGCTGCACTTGGTCAGCACCACCTGCGCGTAAGTAAATCGCTGGTGAATGAGCAGACGCTGAGTAATATTGAACAGCTGGATGATGCGGAACGCATTGAAGAGATTGCACGTATGCTGGGCGGCCTGGAAATTACAGATACCACGCGCAGGCATGCCGCTGAAATGCTCGGGTTCGCTTGATTTTGGTTCGCTTGATTTTTTAGCTGCCGGGCATCAATGCCCGGCGTATGTGACCTGATGTATCAGATGCTGAAAATATCAGCCTTTGCGGTCACACGGGTTTCTTGAGCAATCCGCATATATATAGAGTGAATGTTCGCGGATATTAAAGCCATGTTCGGCAGCAATCGAATGCTGGCGCCTTTCAATCTCATCATCGCAAAACTCTTCCACATGGCCGCACTGCATGCATACGATGTGATCGTGGTGGCCGCTTTCGTTCAATTCAAATACGGCTTTGCCGCTTTCAAAGTGGTGGCGCACCAATAAGCCAGCCTGCTCAAACTGCGTCAGCACGCGGTAGACCGTCGCCAGGCCAACATCTTCATCTGAAGTAATCAGTATCTTGTACACGTCTTCAGCTGACAAATGGCGTTCCTTGCTTTTTTCAAACAGTTCCAGGATTTTAAGTCTGGGCAAGGTGGCTTTTAGTCCGGCGGTCTTCAGGTCTTTTTGGTCATGCATGTTTTCATTGCTCACAATTCACGATGTCAATGTTTTGGGTTGACGGTCAACGTGTTATATTAACGCTAATTCAAATTAAAGTCATAATATGCGTTATATATTCATCTTGTTGGCGTTGCTGTGTGCGTCATGTGGTACCGCACTGCCAACTATCAAACCTTATAAGCTCGATGTGCAGCAAGGCAATGTGGTGACTTCAAAAATGCTGCTGCAATTGCGTCCGGGCATGACCAAATCTCAGGTGCGTTTCATTATGGGCACCCCGTTGATTCAGGATAGCTTTCACGGCAATCGCTGGGATTACGTTTACCAGATGCGTGAAGGTGGAAAAATCAAAGAGCAGCGCCGCGTAATACTCGATTTTGAAAATGAGCTATTGAAATCTGTGCGTGGCGATGTGATTCCTGCCGGCACTGGTGAGCCTAAAGCTGGCGAGTCTGAGGCAGTGACAGGCACACGTGTGGTAACGCCGATTAAAAAGCCTCAAGAAAAAGGCTTGATGAATAAGCTGAAATTCTGGGAAAAAGACGAAGCCGAGCTTGCAAAAGAGAAGGCTGAAAAAGAGGCGGCGGCTAAAGCCAAGCTGGAAGCGGAAGATTCGGCTAAAAAGGCAGCCGCAACCCCTGCCAAGCCAAGTGCTAAGGAGCCAAGTGCTGAGCCGGCGGCAGAAGAATCCAAGTCGTTGCTAGCAGTTCCTCTTGTAACTCCGGCATCAGAACTGCCGACTGTGCCTGCGGCGGCAGAAGCTGCTGCACCTGTCGCCAGTCCGGCAACGGATGTGGCGCCTGCACTTGCATCTTCGCCAGTGGCTGCGCCGGATGCTGCCCAGGTGCCATCTGCCGAGGTTCCTGAGCAGAAACCAGTGGCACCTAAGCAGCCGGCTCCCGCCACGCCAAATTATGACTCTGCATCTGGCATGCAGTTTGACCGCCAGCTGCGGTCAGCGCCCGAAGAGGCTGAGGCCGAAGTCAAGCCGGGTGTGCCAGAGCCGCGTGCGGGAAATAAAACAGTACCTAAGCCAAAAGATCTGCCTAATGAAGGTGATCCTGGTTTCTTCGATCGCATGCTGGAAAAAATAGGGTTCTGATGTTCAATTGATGCAGTTTTTTAGCTGCGGGTTCAAGTTTAGAAAGTAATAGGTTTTAGAAATATGGCTAATCCGTTAAAAGTAGTTATCGCTGGTTGTTCAGGACGCATGGGGCACGCTCTGCTTGAGGGTGTATTTGCAGATGCAGAGCTGGAGCTTTATGGTGCTCTGGACCGGGCTGAGAATCCTCAGCTTGGGCGCGATGCCGGCGAGCAGTTCGGCAAAGTTACCGGCGTACATGTGACCTCCGACATCGCTGCCGCGCTGAAGGGTGCCGATGTGCTGGTTGATTTCACGCGGCCCGAAGCAAGCATGCAGTATCTGGATGCTTGCCAGAAAGCAAATGTTAGCCTGGTAATCGGCACTACCGGTTTTTCTGCTGAGCAGAAGCTGGCCATAGAAGCCGCGTCAAAAAACATTCCTGTCGTTTTTGCGCCCAATATGAGCGTAGGCGTGACTTTGCTCATTAACCTGGTGCAGTCAGCCGCTAAAGTGTTGAGCGAAGGTTACGATATTGAAATTATCGAAGCGCATCATCGCCATAAAATAGATGCGCCATCAGGCACGGCGCTGCGCCTGGGTGAAGCTGCTGCCGCGGCCTTGGGGCGCGACCTTGAGCAGTGCGCCATTTATGGCCGTGAAGGTGTTACCGGTGAGCGTGACCCGAGCACCATCGGTTTTGCCACTGTGCGTGGCGGTGACGTGGTGGGTGACCATACCGTGCTGTTCGCCGGTATTGGCGAGCGTGTAGAGTTGACGCATAAGGCAAGCAGCCGTGCTACTTTTGCATTGGGTGCGCTAAGGGCTGCCAAATTCCTGAATGGTAAAAAATCCGGGCAATTCGATATGCAGGATGTGCTGGGTTTAAAGCGCGCCTGATGTGTTGATTGTGCGATAAATATTGGCGATTCATTTGTGGGGTGAAAATTATGAGTGACCGCCAATATTTAGTTCTGTTGATTGTTATTCTGGGTGCTGTGTTTGCGTGGTCGACTATATCCCCGCATGACTATTTCACCTGGTTTCTTGAAGTTTTCCCTGCGCTGATAGCGCTGCCCTTGCTGGCGGCTACTTACCGTAAATTCCCACTCACGAATCTTGTGTACGGCCTGGTTTGCGTGCATGCCATTATCCTCATGGTGGGCGGGCATTACACCTATGCCGAGATGCCGCTCTTCAGCTGGCTGCGCGATTATTACCATCTTGACCGCAATTACTATGACCGCCTGGGGCATGTGGCGCAGGGCTTTGTGCCTGCAATCGTTGCGCGCGAGATTTTGCTGCGCACTTCACCGCTTAAGCCGGGCAAGTGGCTGTTTTATATTGTGGTGTGCATTTGTCTGGCGATGAGTGCCTGTTATGAATTCATAGAGTGGTGGGTGGCGCTGGCTTCCGGCAGTGATGCTGTGGCTTTTCTTGCTACGCAGGGTGATGTGTGGGACACGCAGTGGGATATGTTTCTGGCATTCCTGGGCGCGATTTTCTCGCAGCTGCTGCTGGCAAAACTGCATCTGCGCCAGATGAAGTGTATGCATGTTTACATTGATTAGTCGGTTTTTTTTAGCTATAATTCGTTAATTCTGAAACGGGAAGAGTAAACCTACTCCTCCCGTTTTGCATATCTGCCATCTGTTCATGATGGACAAAAGACTAAATAATTATTTAATGTAGTAAAACAAGGAGTTACTGTGTCACAAAACCTGCCCGCCATACTAGTACTTGCAGATGGAACCGTGTTTCGTGGCATGTCAATTGGAGCGTCAGGCCACGC
>Ga0208508_1000122_pt1 | contig 21577 bp, 13 predicted proteins | sample LakWasMeta1_LOW4_2_FD_183853 | JGI IMG/M metagenome (GOLD analysis project Ga0208508, IMG submission 183853) | Freshwater sediment methanotrophic microbial communities from Lake Washington under simulated oxygen tension - Sediment Metagenome... | ecosystem: Environmental > Aquatic > Freshwater >...
TGCGTTCCACGCAGTTGACTCGTCAGCTATTGCCTTTGAAATTGCTGCTAAAGCTGCTTTCCGTCAATCCATTCCAAAAGCAGGTCCTCAGTTAATCGAACCGATTATGAAAGTAGACACGTTCACACCTGCTGACCACGTTGGTGACGTTATCGGTGACTTAAATCGTCGTCGCGGCATGATTAAATCACAAGATGCGGGCGTGACTGGCGTGCGTATTAAATCAGATGTACCGTTAAGCGAAATGTTTGGTTACATCGGTGATTTGCGTACTATGACATCAGGTCGTGGTCAGTTCTCTATGGAGTTTTCACACTATCTGCCATGTCCTAAAAACGTATCAGAAGAAGTGATTAAAGAAGTGACTGAACGTAATAAAGCTAAAGCGAAGTAATTCGTGTCGTAGCCGAGCAACGTGTTTGCTCGGCTACTCTCCCTCTTTTCTAGTCATTAGACCATCACCAACGCACTAGGAAAAAAATCGTGAGTCTTATAATAGCCACTGCTTTGTTTTTTGGTGCAGCGTTGTGTTTTCTTTCTGCAATTGTTGACGTTATCAAAGGCAAACAAAAAAAACTAATCCCAAGCAATACAAGGTCTCATCCTGTTGCACAAAAACCATCAATCACCAGCAACACACAGTCTTTTTCCAAACAGAAATCCGTAATCAAAACTGGCGAATGGACAGTTAAGCTCTTGCTGGAATTGGAATGGAAACGTTTTGAAAAAATCTGTACAGAATACCTGATTATGACTAATCAACGCGCTGAATTGACCATGATTGGTGCGGATGGCGGAATAGACATCGTTATAAAAAACGCAGACGGTAAAATAATTGCCATTGGGCAATGTAAAGCATGGATTAGCAACATTACGGTTAAAGAAGTCCGCGAATTTTTTGGTGTGATGGCAAGTGAAAAAGTATCCAGCGGGTATTATTTTGCCACCTCAACATTCACGGAAGAGGCTATCAAATTCTGTGCTGATAAAAATATCATCTTATTGAATAAGTACGATTTGGTGAACAAAATCAACTCGTTGTCCAAAGAAAAACAAGCAAAACTCTATCAACTAGCCACTAAAGGCGATTACACTACGCCTACCTGTCCGCAATGTGATGAGAAAATGCTTAAACGAGCAGATAAAAATTCAGGCAGTGAGTTTTGGGGATGCACAAATTATCCCAAGTGTAAAAATACGCTACAAGTCAGAAAAGTGGCGTAAATAAATCTAACTTTATCGTATCGAGGAACACCTTATGGAAACCTACCTACCGCTGATTCAAGCTACTCTTGCTGAGTGGTTACAACTGACACTCGACCATCCTTTGTACGCGGCTGCTTTAGTCATCGGCGTTTGGTTACTGACCGCGATACTGTATAGCATTCGAATTGCGGGTTTAAATAAAAAAAATCGGCTTAGTGAACAGGCACGCACTAGCGCAGAGACTACTCTTACTACTACGCAGCAACAACTCCAGCAAGCCCAAGACGAATTGGTAGCGACCACTGAACAACACCAGCAACTTGTGGAAACTGAAAAACAACGCGCTACCACAGCAGAACTGCAACTCGCGCAACGTAACCAAGACATTGCCGCGACTGTACAAAGTTTAGCCAGCAATTTTGATATTGGTGAACGCCCATTAACTGTCCCTGAAAACCTGAAAGCAGACGACTTATGGCAACAACACGATAAAGTTATTAAGCAACTTATCGAACGTTTGCGTACTGAACAACAAGCCAAAACGGAATTGGAAAAATTTTATCAGGCAGAGAAAACTAAACTCGCCGAAACAGACGCTAAATTAGTGAGCTTGCAAGCCAACTTAGACAGCCAAACTAGCTTGGTGTTGGCATTACAAACGCAAACTACTACACTGCAACAACAACAAAATGACACCCAACGCGACCTCACTGAGGCGTTAAAAAAACATCAAGCCGACTTAGCTAGACTGCTACAACTAGAACAGCAAGCGTCGCAATTTACGCATATTCAACCACAAAACGTAGCTCCGATTGCACCAGTAGCACCGACATCCGTTGTTCAACCTATAAACGATGTCACCATAGAAGAACCCGTGCAGAGTCTTAGCGTAGCAGTCGATGAAGCGACAGCTAAAATGCAAGACCTGTTTAAAAAATCGCCTGAACCCGCAACGCCTGAAATTGAAGTAACAACGGCATCGGTGCAAGCCATAGAACAAACTGAAATCAAGCCTGAATCACCAGTAATAGCACCTGAACTAGTCGCTATTGTTGAACCTGTTGCCGAAACGCCTGAAAAAACGGGCAAAGTGTCCGCATTAAAAGGTATGTATCAAAAATTTACTACCAGCAAAGCCGCGCAAGCAGAGTCCGCGCCCGCTGTGTCAGTCATTGAACCTGCGCCTGAAATCAAAGTAGACGCTGTTGCAGAAGCTCCTGAAAAATCCAGTAAAGAGTCTGCGCTGAAAGGTTTATATCAAAAATTTGCTACTAGCAAAACAGAATCAGTAGAACCTGCACCTGTCGTATCAGCCGTAGAGCCTGAACCTATCGTTGTGGCGGTAATAGAGCCAGAACCTGTGCCTGAAATTAAAGTACAAGCGGTTGCAGAAGCCCCTGAAAAACCCAGCAAAGGGTCTGCATTAAAAGGCTTATACCAAAAATACACCACAGCAAAAGTACAGGAAAAAGACCTCGCGCCTGAATCATTCGATAACGTATCGAGTAGCCTAGAAGACAAAGCCGATCAAATTACTGAAAAACTTGAGCAACTAAAAGGTGTGTACGGTAAATTTTTCTCGAAAAAAGATAAATAAGCACACTAAACCAGTCATCCTAGCCCCGCATTTAAATCGTGGGTTAGGGTGAATTATTCCGCAAAAGTTGCCAATATCCGTAACCGTAACGATTTTTATCATGCTGATAATTACTGTAGAATACACGGTTTCATTGAGCTTGCTCTCATCATGACATCACACTCCCGATGGATTTTTAATGACCGACTATAAATTAACCCACCTGAAAGAACTAGAAGCGGAAAGCATTCACATCATTCGTGAAGTAGCCGCTGAATTTGAGCGTCCCGTGATGCTGTACTCCGTCGGCAAAGACTCTGCCGTCATGCTGCACCTGACCATGAAAGCGTTTTACCCTGCCAAACCGCCATTCCCCATGATGCACGTTAATACCACTTGGAAATTCAAAGAAATGATTGAATTTCGTGATGACATGATAAAAAAACTAGGGCTAGAGTTCATAGAACACATCAACCAAGATGGTATCGCTCAAGGCATTGGTCCTTTCACCCACGGCAGTAAAAAACACACCGACGTGATGAAAACTGACGGCTTAAAACAAGCTCTGGACAAATACCAATTTGATGCCGCTTTCGGTGGCGCACGCCGTGACGAAGAAAAATCCCGCGCCAAAGAACGTGTGTATTCTTTCCGTGATAAAAACCACCGCTGGGATCCCAAAAACCAACGCCCAGAACTATGGAATATTTACAACGGCAAAATCGACAAAGGCGAAAGCATTCGTGTCTTCCCATTATCTAACTGGACAGAACTTGATATTTGGCAATACATCCACCTAGAAAACATCCCCATCGTACCATTGTATTTTGCCAAAGAACGCCCCGTCGTCAACCGTGACGGTATGTTAATCATGGTCGATGATGAACGTATGCCCATCGGTGAAAACGAAACAGTCGAAATGAAAAAAGTGCGTTTTCGTACTTTAGGCTGTTATCCATTAACAGGCGCAGTCGAATCAGAAGCCACCACGCTCCCTGAAATTATCCAAGAAATGTTATTAACCACCACCTCAGAACGCCAAGGACGTTTAATCGACCATGACCAAGCAGGTTCTATGGAACAGAAAAAACGTGAAGGGTATTTTTAATTTCTATAAAAGCTGGAGTTCCCGATGGTTATCAAAAAGTTATTTTTACTCCTTGTCATGCTTCATTCAGTATCTGGCTACGGTGATATGATTAAGTGTACGGATGCAAACGGACATATCGACTACTCAAATAAGCCTTGTGATAACAATGTAGCTAGTAAAACTATTCATGCGCCTTCGACACAGAAGACATCAAATTTGAATGAAATTGATAGCTCTAAACAGGATGTTAAAACTATTTCTACAACATCAACACAAGAACTTCCAGCATCGAGAGACCAACCATCAAATTCAAAACTACCAACCAATAGCTGGCAGACCTATCGTTGTGATGGACGTACTTACTGTTCGCAAATGTCTTCTTGTGAGGAAGCCACTTTTTTTATCAATCACTGTCCAGAGACTAAAATGGATGGAGATATGGATGGTATTCCTTGCGAAAGTCAGTGGTGTGGTAACTAACTCTATTTTTGTATCTTGAACCTTTTACTCTAAATAAAACTATGTCCCACCAATCCGATTTAATTAGCACTGATATAAATGCTTACTTAGCACAACACGAACGCAAAGAATTACTACGTTTTTTAACTTGCGGCAATGTCGATGATGGGAAAAGTACTCTCATCGGGCGTTTGCTGCACGATTCCAAAATGATTTATGAAGACCAGTTGGCAGCGGTGCAGGCTGATAGCGTCAAGTCTGGCACAACGGGTGCGGGGAAAATTGACCTCGCATTGTTGGTTGATGGTTTGCAAGCAGAACGCGAGCAGGGCATTACCATTGACGTAGCGTATCGTTATTTTTCGACGGCAACACGCAAATTTATTATTGCGGACACACCTGGTCATGAACAATACACACGCAACATGGCAACAGGTGCTTCGACTTGTGATTTAGCGATTATTCTGATTGATGCCCGTTATGGCGTGCAGACCCAGACTAAACGCCATAGCTTTATCGCGTCCTTATTGGGTATTCAACACGTTATCGTTGCCATCAATAAAATGGATTTAATGGAATACAGTGAAACTGTATTCCATAAAATTAAAGACGATTATCTGGCGTTTACTAAAAGCTTAGATTTGCACGATATTCGTTTTATTCCAATGTCCGCATTAGACGGTGATAATGTGGTCAATGCCAGCGAGAACATGCCTTGGTTTACAGGCGAGCCGCTCATGGACGCGCTGAATAATATCAAAATCGCGGATGATCATAATTTTGTTGATGCACGCTTTCCTGTGCAGTACGTTAATCGTCCTAATCTGGATTTTCGTGGTTTTTGCGGCACGATAGCCTCAGGCGTATTTAATCAAGGCGATACGGTTACGGCGTTACCGTCGGGCAAATCCAGCAAAATCAAATCCATCGTCACTTATGACGGTGAGTTGGTACGCGCATTTCCACCAATGGCAGTCACATTCACGTTGGAAGATGAAATTGATGTTAGCCGTGGCGATATGTTGGTTGGTAATCAAACCATTCCAGCAACCATTACGGATAAATTCAAAGCTACTTTGGTTTGGATGACGGAACAACCGTTAATTGCAGGGCGGCAATATACCATTAAACTGGCAACACGCAGTGTGTCAGGTTCGGTGTCATTGATTCATCACCGTATTGATGTGAATACTTTAGAACACCACGATGCCAGAGAGTTAAAGCTCAATGAAATTGGTTCTTGCACCGTGTCAGTCAACGCACCCGTAGTGATAGACCCTTACAAAACCAATAAAGGCACGGGCGCGTTTATTATCATTGACCGTTTAACTAACGGTACAGTGGGCGCGGGCATGATTACAGGACTTCATGACGATGAATCACAAGAGCCTGTAAGTCCAGAAGAACGCGCTGCCCGTTTTAGCCAAACGCCGACTGCTGTGTGGCTAACAGGTTCTAATCACACTGATACAGCGTATCAATTGGAAAGACGTTTATTTGATAACGGTCATGCCTGCACGGTATTGGAAACTGAAGCCGTCGCGCCTGTCATTAAGGCGATTAAAAACGCGGGCTTGATTGCTTTATGTACTAATGGTGCTGATGATTTAGTCGATATGGTTTTTGATACCGATAATCAATCGTTAGATGATATTTATAATGTGCTGAAAGAACAAAAAATCCTTCATGCTAATTAAGCTTGTCTTTGCTTAATTCAAACTGATTGCTTAATTAATACCGATTTCACATTCTGGTACATCTATTATGTGAATAATAAAAATACTTATGATGAAAAAAGCCACCGAAAGGTGGCTGATAATCGTGTAATAAGGATACAAAGTTTAGTAGAGACGCATCGCGCCTCTATTAATTACTCTGACAATATATTAATTGATCGTGTTAGGCTTGATTGTGTTACCACCAACAAGGTCTAAAATACCTTGTTTGTTACCTGTAGCTACGTTATTGATAACCGAGTTGGCAGTGGTGCCTGTGTTCTCCAGAAGGATGCCGATACCTATGTTCTTATCAACGGTATTACCATAACCACTACGCGTGATTATGTTACCAGTCACACTGTTGTTAGATGATCCATTCACAAGAATTATGCCGTCTTGCACATTATCCTTGACCATGTTGTTACTAACTTTCAAGGATTTTTGATGCGAAAGCTTGATTCCAGCAGAATATTTACCGACAACTCCATTATTATTGACAGTGTTGCCGTCAATGGTCACATTAGTTACAGACGCTGTTGATGAGGGAGAGCTTATTTGGATTCCAAACAATAGATTGTTGTTAAACTGCGAATTTAGAACCTGTACGTTGTTGGCAGTTTCACCCGAATTCGGTTCGATATTTAAACCAGCAGATGGATAGGTACCATTGGTATTTTTAAAAATGGAATTCTTGATTACTGCCCCATTTACAGAGGTAATAGTTAGACCTTGGCGACGATTATTGTCAGCAGTGATAGAACACGCTGTTATATTCGATGAATTTTTGCTTATATAAAAACCATCCCCCCAGCCATTTTTTGCGGTTACACCTTCGATAACAACATTGCTTGCACCGTATATTCCAATACCCATTCCCCATTCTCCAGTAGTTCCGTTGTGCTTATCGCGTTCGCCTTCCACAGTTCCACCAATTACATTAACGTTGGAAACCCCTTGAATTCGAATAATATCGTAGTTTTCTGAATTATTTGGAATTGCTTTGAGAACAGCTCCACTAGTCAGACTGAGAGTCATATTGCTCTTAGGATACAAACTAGTGATTGCATCAATCATATAAACGCCGTCTGGAATAAGGACAGTTCCACCTGAATTTGCAACTTGATTTATAGCGGCTTGGATGGCTGCTGTATCATTGTTGCTTCCATTTCCCTTTGCGCCTTTGTCTTTCACATTGACCACAAGTGAAGATGTTGGAGACTTTGCACAAATTAAAGGTGTAGTTGTAGGTGTAGTTGTTGTAGGTGTAGTTGTTGTAGGTGTAGTTGTTGTAGGTGTAGTTGTTGTAGGTGTACACTCAGCTGCCAACGCTAGATTAGCTATAAAAACAGTCGATATTATCGGTACAATGAGCATATTTTTCATAATGATTTTTCTCTAATGAGTAGTGGATGTTTTTTAAATGATAAAGATGGATTATTAAGAACTGATTAACCAATGAATAACTCTCTCTAACAGCCTTTATCTTTTGAAAAAGATAAGGTTTTTCGAGTTATCGTCTAAAATCATCTCAATTGCTTTTATCTAAATCTCAATGTGTAGGTTGTACTGTATGAGCATATTGTGTGCCAATGAGGCGAAAGGTAAGCTAATGTTGCTGTCGAACGGCGTGGTCTCTTGATGATTTAGGTTTTAAAAATTGTCACATAATTCATTTTTTTGTCATTTTGTAACAAAATTTGGTAGTGATTAAAATTTAGATGATAAAAAATAAAGATTTTGAATGGTGAAAGTCCTAAATATAAAAAAATATATATAGCAATCACCCTGTGAGATATTCTTGGGTGTTGTTAATAGTCATTGAATACTGTTAACATTAGTATGGATTCAAAAATTGATGGTGGGTCGAATTTTATAATGAGCCAAATTTTGCGACGAAACCAATATTTTGCGAACCAGATTGTTAATGTAAGTTTTTGAAAAGGTTAGCGAAGTTTAAACATCTTAGGAGACGTGTGTGAATAAGAATATAGTTGCGGTTGTTGGGTTGGGTTATGTTGGTTTACCACTGGCAGTGGAGTTTGGCAAAAAATTTGAAACTATCGGCTATGATTTGTCCGAAAGCAAAATTGAGAGTTATCGGAAATTTATTGATCCAACGGGAGAAGTTTCCAGTACCGACTTACAAGCAGCAACGGGACTGGCTGTAACGACCGATGCTAATAACATATCGAAGGCTGATTTTATCATCATTGCCGTACCCACGCCTGTCGATGTGGCACATCAGCCAGATTTTTCACCATTGGTTTCTTCTTCTACTACGGTGGGTAAACATTTAAAACGGGGTGCCATTGTCGTTTATGAATCGACTGTTTATCCTGGTGCAACGGAAGAAGTTTGTATACCCATATTAGAGCGAGAATCAGGTCTTAAATGGAAGCAGGATTTTCATGTGGGCTATTCACCTGAACGTGTTAATCCAGGCGATAAGGAAAGAACCATTACTAAAATTACTAAAGTAGTGTCAGGTGATGATGCCGAAACGTTGGAGAAAGTAGCACAATTGTATGAAAGGGTTATCGTAGCGGGTGTACACCGAGCTAGCTCTATCAAAGTTGCTGAAGCCGCTAAAGTCATTGAAAATACGCAACGTGATTTGAATATTGCTTTGATGAATGAATTAGCCATCATATTTGACCGCTTAGGTATTGATACCTTAGAGGTTTTGAAAGCGGCTGGCACCAAATGGAATTTTCTACCCTTTCGTCCTGGTTTAGTGGGTGGACATTGTATTGGTGTTGATCCTTACTATCTAACTCATAAAGCAGAAATGCTGGGCTACCATCCTGAAGTCATTCTTGCTGGACGGCGTATTAATGATGGCATGGCTGCATTTATCGCTCAGCAAACCAGTATGCAGTTAATCCGCGCAGGTAACTCAGTTAATACTGCAAAAATTATCGTATTAGGGTTGACCTTTAAAGAAAACTGCCCTGACTTAAGAAACTCAAAAGTCGCAGATGTAGTCTACGAATTAAAGAATTTCGGTTGGGATGTGTCGGTTCATGATGCAGTGGCTGAATCTGAAGAAGCGGTTCATGAGTATGGTATTCCATTGGTCAATTGGGATGACTTACCTGTCGCTGATGCCATTGTTGCTGCCGTTTCACATAGAGAATATCTGGATATTCCACTCAATAATATTCTATCGAAACTTAAACCCAATGGCGTTTTTATGGATGTCAAATCAGCTTATGATTCAACAGCCATTCAGGAAGCTGGCTATAAATTGTGGCGATTGTAAGCATTTGGTTTTACTTTAGTTTTATTAATTGATATTACGCAGGCTTGCAGAGGAATTAATAGCTTAGCGAATTGAAAAATTCGTAACTTATTGATTTTTCTTTATGGGTGCGTAACATCAGTTATTAATAAGCCAATTTAGCAATCTGCAATTTTTATAGGTTTTTTATGACGACAACTCAAACATTTTTAAAACAGCTTACTGATAAACCTGCAACATGGTTAGTTACTGGAGTCGCTGGTTTTATTGGCTCTAACTTGCTGGAAACGCTACTTAACCATGAACAACAGGTTATCGGATTAGATAACTTCGCGACGGGTCATCAACATAATTTGGATCAGGTTAAAGAGCTTGTTGGTGAAAAAAAATGGAGCAACTTCACGTTTATTGAAGGCGACATTCGTCAGCTTAGCACTTGTCATCAAGCCTGTATGGGCGCGGACTATATACTACACCAAGCGGCATTGGGTAGTGTGCCAAGATCACTTGAAGACCCTATCAACACTAATAGCACCAATATTGATGGATTTTTGAATATGCTGGTTGCGGCGCGTGATGCTAAGGTAAAACGTTTTGTCTATGCAGCTTCTTCCTCTACTTATGGCGATCATCCTGATTTACCCAAAGTAGAAGACAAAATTGGCAGACCACTGTCGCCTTATGCGGTTACCAAATATGTGAATGAGCTTTACGCCGATGTATTTGCAAGATGTTATGGCTTAGAGTCAATCGGATTGCGTTATTTTAATGTGTTTGGTCCACGACAAGACCCAGACGGTGCTTATGCGGCGGTTATTCCTAAATGGGTAGCAGCTATGGTTCGTGATGAACCAGTCTATATCAATGGTGATGGCGAAACTAGCAGAGATTTTTGTTATATCAAAAATGTCGTTCAAGCCAACTTACTCGCAGCAACTACCGAAAATGTTTCTGCGGTTAACCAAGTCTATAATGTTGCCGTTGGTGGTCGTACTACACTCAATCAGCTATTGGATTCTTTAAGAGAAAACTTGGTAGTCCATTTTAAGAAACTTGAAAACTTTAAGCCAATTTACCGAGATTTCCGTTCAGGAGACGTGCGTCATTCACTAGCCGATATTTCTAAAGCTCAAACTTTGTTAGGTTACGCGCCAACTTATCATGTTCGAGAAGGCTTAGCTGAAGCATTAGATTGGTATTTAAAAAATCTTAAGTGAGCATTCATTCTCACTGGTTTTTTTAGATGGTTTTTAAAAACATATTTGTCGTTTGTGTTGGCAATATATGTCGAAGAAAGTTTGTTAAATGCTTATAAAAAGGTGATTACGTTGTTAGCTCAGCGGGTTCTCATTCCCAATATAAAAACCTGATAGCTGATGATGAAAAAAGACACACCATTGGGCGAGCCAGTTAAATAACAATCTGGTTTTATTGGGGGGGGATCTTGTTTTGCTGATGGAATCGTCTCAAAAGAGTGTCATCGAAATCTTTGATCCTTTAAGTGGTTAGGCGTTCCTACTTATGAATAATCATAAAATCAATTGGACATTATGGCTACCCATTTATTCGATATTTACTTGAACAACCTATCCAACTGGATACCTAAATCTATGCGAACCAAATCATTACTGATATTGATTGCAACATGTGAGCTTTGCGCATGTACCGTAGTACCTGGGCAGCACATGAAACTGTTTTCATCTAAATCAAGTGTAGAAATGCCTGTTAAAGAAAGCAACGCGACAATTTTAAAGACGCTAAATATTAAATCGATTACGGCTCAATTGATTATCGATTTAGAAAAAGATATTAACAATCGTAGCTTAGGTCCAAATAATGTTGCTAATCTTTATTACGACTACCGCATCGGTTCTAAAGCTATCAAAGGTACACCCACCAAACAACCTTACAGTCAATATCATATTGGACCTCGGGATATTCTCAGTATAACCGTCTGGGAACACCCAGAGCTGACTATCCCAGCTGGCGAATTTCGCTCGGCGGAAACAGACGGTACCACTGTTGGTGAAGACGGTAATATTTTCTATCCCTATGTTGGCATAATAAAGGCAGCAGGGAAAACAGTTGAGGAAATCCGCGAAGAATTAACCCAAAAACTATCAGTTTATATCGAACAAGTTCAGCTTGATGTACGCGTAATCAATTATAGAAGTCAACGGGTTTATGTCGTTGGCGAGGTTGCCACACCTGGTATTCAGGTGGTAAAAGATATTCCGTTGACCGTATTGGAAGCTATCAATAGTGCGGGTGGATTGAAACCTGAGGCGGATTCACGCAATATCACGTTGACGCGCAACGATAAAACGTACAGTATTAATTTGCTGGCTCTTTATGAAGGAGGAGATATTCGTCAAAACGCTCTGCTTGAACAAGGTGATGTACTGAATGTGCCTGATAGGGAGTTTAACAAGGTCTTTGTGCTGGGTGACTCCAATATTGTCAATAGTTTTGCTGCTGGTACTAACAGCTCTCAAAGATCACGCAGTGTTTATATGAACAAAGGTCGCATGACACTGGCAGAGGCTATCAGTGAGGGTGGGGGTATTAATCAAGAAACAGCGGATGCGGCTAGGATTTTTATTTTTAGAAGTGGCATGGGCAAGCCAGAAATATTCCATTTGGATGCCAAATCGCCTGATGCTTTATTGTTGGCAGACCGTTTTCCATTACAGCCTCATGATATTGTTTTTGTTGATCGAACAGAGGGTATTCGCTGGAATCAAATCATTAATCAAATTCAGCCCACTGCTACACTGTTGAACTCATTTGTTCAACCATACAACCCAACCCCATGATCCTAGGTGAAATATCTTGGTCTTTCGAGTAATGGTTAGTCGTAGCAATCAAGTTGCATTCTATTATGGAGTGCAACGAGTATTTCATTGGATTTTTTAGCAGAGGATATTGAGGAAATATAAATTAATTAGTGTGTTCCTCGATTGACGGCAGTCAATACAACTTATTTTAAAATAGCCACTTTAACTAAACATTTTTTGATACAAAATGCAAAAAAACGCTTCCGATAATAGTGATTACATTGTTGATTATTCACCTAATGAAAACGACAATAAAATCGATTTAGGGCAAATTATAGCGATATTAATGGCTAATAAATGGTTTATCGCTTTAATTACTGGCATCGTATTGCTTATCGGTACAGCTAAAGCCTTTATTGATAGCCCAGTTTATAAAACCGATGCTCTTTTACAAGTCGAAGCACAATCGCAAGGACTTAGAACGCTTGAACCAGGCGGGGTTTTACAAAAAAATGAAATTCCCGTTATGGCGGAAGTTGAGCTTATCAGCTCAAGAATGGTGTTAGAGGAAACTATCAAAAATCTCAATTTGGATATTATCGCTAAACCAAAATATTTTCCTATCATCGGTGAAGCTGTCGCTAGGCGTTTTGTAAGAAACAATGAAGAAAAAATTTCCAATGCTTTGTTTGGACAAACGCGTTATGCGTGGGGGGGGGAATCCATTCGCATTGACACTTTTACGGTACCATCCCACTTGCTCAATAAAAACTTCATGCTAATTGCAGGAGAACAAGGTCATTTTCGGTTAATGTATGAGAACCAAATGATATTGGAAGGCGAAGTAGGCAAGTTGGTTAACAAGCAATTAAAAGATAAACAGCAATCGGTCACACTATTGGTTTCATTGTTAAAATCACGTCCAGATACTGAATTTAGCGTTATGCGGCAATCTGAAGACAGTGCCATTATTGATTTTAAAAAGAATTTCGCAGTCTCCGAAAAAGGCAAATTGACTCGAATCCTTGAGTTGACACTAGAAGCTGACAATCCTCAGTTAGCAGTACAGATATTGAATGAAGTTGTTGATATTTATATCAGCCAAAACGTTGAGAAAAAGTCAGCGAAAGCACAAAAAACGCTAGAATTTCTGGAGAAGCAAATACCTTTACTTAAAGCTCAACTGGATGAGGCAACAACGGCTCTAAACGATTACCGATCGCGATCAGGTTCTATTGATATCACTATCGAAACACAAAGTATTTTGGAGAGCGTAGTTAAAATAAAAACTGAAATCACACAATTACAGCAAAAGCGCGATGAATTAAGAGAAAAATTTACTCAATCGCATCCTTCTATTCTTGCTGTCGATAAGCAAATCAATCGGTTGCAAGGTCAGTTGGAAACACTTGACCAGAAAATTGAAGTTTTACCAGAAACACAACAAGCTATACTAAAACTGACTAGAGATGTTAATGTCAATACTGAACTCTACACGGCTTTACTCGGTAATGCCCAAGCGTCGCGTGTTGAAAAAGCAGCTGCAATGGCGGATGTAAGAATTGTAGATTATGCGACATTGTCTACTTTACCTGTAAAACCCAAAAAAGCATTAATTATTGCCGTTTCGTTTATCTTAGGATTATTCTCAAGCATCGCTTTAATTTTTATTAACAAGATACTGTTTCGTGGTGTCGAAGACCCTAGTTTAATAGAAAGAAAATTGCATATCCCCATTTATGTAACGATTCCGCATAGTGTTAATCAAGAAAAGCTCAGTAAGAAATTACATAAAAGTCACTACTCACGAAAAAGTAACGATCTTTTAGTTCTGGCAGTACAGAATAAAGATGACCTCGCTATAGAAAGCTTACGCAATTTACGAACTACTTTACATTTTTCCTTTTCGGAAAACATTATCATGATAGCTAGCCCTAGCCCAGATTCTGGAAAATCCTTTGTTGCGATTAATCTTGCAGTGGTATTAGCAGATGCGGGTAAAAAAGTACTGTTAATTGACGGTGATATGCGTAAAGGATTTATACATAATATTTTAGGGGTTGATAGGAAAACTGGGCTTTCCGAACTCATTTCAGACGTTGAATCAAATGCGGCTCCCTTGTTGGATGAGGCAATTCATAAACTACCGATAGCTAATCTGGACTTTATCTCTACTGGAGCTATACCGAATAACCCATCAGAATTACTTTTGCATAAACAATTTGGTTATTTACTGGAAAGCCTCAGTAAGAGTTACGACTATGTCATCATTAATTCGCCACCCGTTTTGGCTGTCACTGATGCAACCATTATTGGCTGTATGTGTGATGCTACGTTAATGGTTGTTAGAGCAGGACACCATCCTATGCAAGATTTGGAACAAAGCACCAAACGTTTAACTCAGGCGGGTGTTCGCTTGAAAGGTCTGGTGTTTAATGACTTACCCGAATCGTCATACGAATATAATAAATACGCCTATCATTACCATGACGAAAAATCTAACTAAGCCTTATGCAAAATTAAAGTTAGTACGTCCTGTTTAGTGTAACTATATCAGTAAGCTGGTTACAATAGTGGTATATGCGGTTATTCTTTTGGTTGATTGAGCCATGAAAAATCGGTTAGACCATTCCACGTTTTTTGTAACAAACCATCGTTTTCATGGTGTGGAATGACTTGCACTTTGCCCCACTCACCTTTAACTAAATATTGTGAGCCGAAGAAAAAGCCATCTTGGTCTTTTCCTGTGAGAGACCGTCCGATAAGCGAGGCGACTTTACCGACGATTGTACCCGCTATAGGTACAGCATCGGCACTTTTGGGCGCAACCATGACGCTATAGTCAACAGTGTGGCGTAGTAAATTAGTATCGCCTATCAGAGTGATTTTGGCAGGTACCGCATCGACAATTAGATTTTTAGTTCGCGCCTTGCCTTGGCTTAAATCAAAATGCCCTGTAATGCTGTCGTAGGTTAAACCTTCTTCGTAAATATCACTAAAATCCAGTTGCAAGCGTTTTATCCATTGTGCGACTGCAAGTACACCTAAAATCCGCCCAAAACCAGGTTCAATACCTAAAATACGACCCTCTTTAAAGTCAATGTCTAGCTGACCTTGTAATGTGGCAATGGAAAACTGTTGCGGCGCACCGCGCCAAAATACATCAAAATCTGCGCTGCCTGTAGTTTCGGTAAAATTTTTGCCGATACCAAATTGTGTAAACAGTTCATCAACACGAAGCATATCTAGGCGACCTTTGGCGTGCGTGATAGATTGTTTGCCATCCACTTGCCAGTCGCCTGATAGCGTGAGTTTCTGCATATTGCCATTAAGGGTTATGTTTTTGAAATCAATGCCGTTACTAATACGTTGGGCAATTAGGTTTAACTGTCCCAGTTCAATACCTTGCCAACGGGTTTTTTGACTGGTAAGTGTTATTAAGGGCATGGCTTCTGGTATCAGATCAGCTATGTCTGTGCTGTCTTGGCTATTGAGTTGTTTAGCCAGCGATAAATCCAGTTCATCCATGTTAAGGGTGATACGATTCGTGCCTTTAAGGTTGAAAGGTATAGTGAGTTTACCTTTAGCAAATTGGCTGTTCAGTACTCCATTCCATTGTTTACCAGCGGGTTTTAAGTTTAAATCAAATAAGCCTAACGGCGTTCTTTTCCATACACTCGAATTACTGTGAATGTTTATTTCATTAATCGGGGCATTGGTGGGTGTGCTTGTCGAATCAGTTTGCGCCATCGAAAAGCCAAGACCCAGCCAATTTTGTAAGGCGAGTTTTTCATTATTAATCTCAAGTTTGATACCCTTTTCGGGTGCTTGGACGTTACCTGTGCCAATTAAAATATGCCCCGCTTGGATGTTTTGTTGTTTGATGTCGAAATTCAGAGCAGCTTTAAGTTTATTATCATAACTTATGCTAATGGGTAATAAGGGTTTATCAACCAAGCTAAAATCAAGCGATAGTGGGCGTTGTTGTGAACTAGTTTTTGCTAAGCCATCGGGTAAATCGAGGCTGATGCCTGATAACATGGATTGCACCGTGAGCTTCGGTGTTTGATTACCGTAAGGGAGTTGTAGCTGTAATTTATAATCGCTAGCACCTGTTGCCACTGACCAGCCAGACATTTTAAATTGCTTATGCAGTTCGTCTATGTTGGTACGCCCTGTCGCGTTGATGGTGGTTTTTTGTGTATCGTTTTTAATGGCGATTTTTATCGGATAGCCTAATGCGACAGCATTGATGTTATCAGTGAAAATACCTTGTTCATTAAACTTTAACGCGCCAGTCATTTTATCAACTAATAAATCGACTGATTTGACAGTCAAATTGGCGTTATTAAATTGTGCCTTACCATCAACTTTAGCAGGAATGTAGTCTTCCAAAGGCACAGTGAGCTTTAATTTTGCCTGCGTGTTGCCTTGTGGAGTAATTGCTTCCAACACTTTATTAATGGGCAAATCCAGTGGCGTTTTTTGTAAAAATGTTAAGGTGTCCGTAATATTTGCAGCAAACTCGCCATCAACTAGCACCATCTCGCCTTTACTTAGCGAGGGAATAGCAATGTCTGCTTTTTTAATGCTGATTTTCTCGCTGTTGCCCTGCGTTAGATTAACGTGCAGCTCATCTTTGGTGAACAACACATCACCCGCCAAATCGGTTAAATGTGGCCAATCGGGGTGATAAAGCAACTCTAACTGTTTGGCAGAAAACAGCACTTCAAATACACCTTCGCCTTTGGTAAACGGAAAGTCATTTAGATTGCCGTAAAATAAAAAATCTCCTTTGGAAAGCGTACCACCGATAAACGCATGGTCTAACCAATCAACTAAAGTTTTACTCATGATACTGGTTGGGTAATAAGTCGGGGCTTTACTCATGTCTTTCGCCGAAAACGCGGTTTGTAAATCCATAAAAATAGGCTTATCGGCTTTAGGAATAATGAGTTGCAAGCGACTTTTACTGTGTATATCGGGTGAGTTTAACGCTAGCATTGAACTGGCTATCGTCCAATCATCAGTATTTTGTTGCCACGTTAGTGTACCGTTGAGTGTGTTGAACAATAAGGGATTACGAAACATAGACGGGTATTTTAGTTGGGCGTGTTCCGTTGTGAGCTGTACGTTACCTTGTTGTTCATTGCCGTTAATTTTCCCCGTCAGATTATTTATACTAGGTAGTTTGAGTATCGGTTCGGTGCTAAGGTGAGCAAAATGACCGTCAACGCTTAGCTGGTGGCTATCGAGATCAGCGGACAGAGTAAAATTTTCAAGACGACCTTTGAGCTGTGCTTGTGCTAATAGTTTGGCTTGTACCTCAGGTAATGGCGCGAAAAACTGAGCAAGATGGGCAATGGGTTGTAAATCACAAGCGGGTATAGAAAGTGTTATTTTATGCAGTTGTTGATCGTCTGCACTCACGCCTGACACCATGAACGCGCTGGAGGGATGTTTGTTCGTTGCGGTTTCTAAGGCAAAGCGTTCAACATCAATAAGCCATTGATGATCATTTTTCAGCCAGTAAAACAGCGTGGAAAAATCATTGCTGACAAAATCCGTTTTATGTTGTTGGCTGAGGTGCAACTGCTTTGCCTGTATGTCAGCCGTCATAGACACTAATTGTGAGCGTTGCCACTCGCCCCAGACTTTAAAATTCCCCCTGCCTGATTTAATGCCGATAGTCAGTGGTAAATCAACCGTCACCCACGCGGGTAGATGCAGGGCTTTGCCTTCAATAAACCCAGTCCCGTTAATGGCTAACGGTTCAAAAATATTACCCTTAATGTCGAATGATGCTCTGAGTAATTCACCTTGTTTTTCTTGTAAATTTATCAAAACATTAACACGATGGCGATCGCCGTTATTGCGTATCATGATATTAACATCATCAAATACCAACGATTTACCGTGTTTTTGTTCATCTTGCCACGTTAGCGTACTTTGTAATACTTGGTATTTTCGACCTTGCAATAACCATAGCGGCTGTCCACCGCCTGCCTTTAAACCGACTATGGCAATACTGCCATCGGCTTGTTTTTTGACCGTCAGTTTCGCGCCCACTAACGTTATCCAAGACGAGGACAACACATCACGACTTAATACTAAATCAATTAAATTAACACCAATGCGCAGTTCTTTAAGTTGAATAGAGGGCGACTGTTTATTATGATCAGGCGAGGAAATAGCAATGTCTTCCAGCACTAATTGTGGACTAAAGCGATGAATGCGAGTTTTTAAATGCCCGATGGTAACAGGAGCTTCAACCTGTTTGCTAATTTCGGCGGCTAATTCGGTTTTGTAATCATTAACGACATGTAACAACACCCTTACCGCTAATAAACCCAGTGCGCAGACACACAAGCTCCAGAAGATAAGGTGTCGGGTGGCGCGTTTAATATGATGAATCACAAAAACACGACCGTGTTACAGTAACACCACATCGTACTGTTCCTGATTGTATTCTGACTCGGCTCTAAACTTAATTTGTACATCTAAAAATATCTCTAACTCTGCCAACATATCAGCTTCTTCATCCAGTAACATATCGACGACATTATTTGAAGCAAGTACCAATAAAGTTTGTACCTTATATAAACGTACTTCACGAATAATTTCCCGAAAAATTTCCAGACACATCGACTCAGCGGTTTTTAACACGCCACGTCCACCACAGGCACTACACGGTTCACACAAAATATGTTCTAAACTTTCACGAATGCGTTTGCGGGTCATTTCCACCAAACCTAGAATCGACACTTCGGTAATTTTGGTTTTTGCCCAATCTTTAGCTAAATTACGTTCCAAGGCTTGCAACACTTGTTGCTTATGCTCTTCGCTTTTCATATCAATAAAATCAATGATAATAATGCCGCCTAGATTGCGTAGCCGCAGTTGTCTTGCAATGGTTTGCGCCGCTTCCAAATTGGTTTTAAAAATGGTTTCTTCTAAATTACGTCCGCCGACATAACTACCTGTATTCACATCGACGGTCGTCATCGCTTCGGTTTGGTCAAACACTAAATGCCCGCCCGATTTTAGTTTAACTTTGCGCTCTAAGGCTCTTTTGATTTCATCTTCAACATTGTAAATATCAAAGACAGGGCATTCGCCTGTGTAATGCTCAATAATGGGGACGATTTCTGGAACAAACACCTCCGCAAACTCTAATAATTTGTGATAGGTTTCTTTGGAGTCAATGCGAATTCTTTCTAAACCTTCTTTGCGTAAGTCTCTTAACGTTCTAATGCTAAGTGGTAAATCTTTATGAATAAAGGATTTAGCTTTGGTGGTGGCGATTTTTTCTGAAATAGATTCCCATAGTTTTAACAAAAACATCATATCGGCAATCAGAATGTCTTCTTCTACGCATTCGGCGGCTGTTCTGGCAATAAAACCGCCACACTGATGTTCTTGCCTAAATGCTTCTACACAGGTTCTTAAACGCACCCGCTCGGGTTCACACTCAATACGTTGTGAGATACCTGTGATATTGGAATAAGGCATATACACTTGAAAGCGCGAAGGAATTGATATGTCGGTAGTCAACCGCGCACCTTTCGTGCCGAGTGGGTCTTTCACCACCTGTACAATAATGTGTTGCCCTTCGTGTAAATAATGCTCGATGTTTTCTGAACCTGTTCTTTCTAGCTCTTGGGTTGATAAATCAGATAAATGCAAAAATGCCGCTTTTGGCAAACCAATATCGACAAATGCTGCCTGCATACCAGGTAATACCCGACATACTTCGCCCTTATAAATATTACCGACTAAGCCCCGTTCACGACTACGCTCAATAATCAGCTCTTGCAACACGCCATTTTCAATGACAGCAACGCGTGTTTCGGGCGGGGTAATGTTGATTAAGATTTCTTCGCTCATATTTTTATGCCTTGCTGCATTAAAAGTTGTGCAGTTTCGTATAACGGTAAACCCACCACACCCGAAAAACTACCGTTAATAGCCGTTACAAACACACTGCCTTTACCTTGAATGGCATAAGCTCCTGCCTTATCCAGCGGTTCACCGCTGTGCCAATAATCTTCTATTTCTTGCTCACTCAACGCCTTGAAGGTGACATCGGTAATACTCACCGCCTCGCTGTGGGTCACGCCGCGCAATGACACCGCACTGTACACCTGATGAGTGTTACCTGATAACTGGCGCAACATCGTTAGCGCGTCCGTTTTATCTTTAGGTTTACCCATAATGACATCGCCTAACACGACGGTGGTATCGGCAGCTAACACCACTTGTGTCGTTTGCAATGTCGCCATACAAGCAGCCGATTTTTCCGCCGCTACCCGTTGCACATAGGCTAACGGTGTTTCATTAAGCAATGGTGTTTCATCAATATCAACAGCATACACTGTATAGTAAACGCCTATTTGATCCAGTAGTTCTTTGCGGCGCGGTGAAGCGGAAGCCAGAATAATGGGTGTGTGGTTGTTCATAGTTATGTCTAGCATCCGTTTTTAAGGCAGGCATTGTAAATCAGGAATGATTAGTTGAGTAATAGATGTTATCTATCAAAGAAAAAATAACAAAAAGAGGGCGCGTAGATTGCATCGGCTCAACGTAAAACAGGGCAACGAACACCATCAATCCTCATCAGGAATCTGCCCGCGCATCTCTTCCGACAATAACATTTGCCCGCCTGTAATCACCAATTCTTCATCGGGTTTCAGCTCTTCACTGACAAAATAACCGTCCGTGCTGATGGAATAATGATTAATAGGGCGACGGGTAAAGGTGTCATCATCGCTTTTAACATAAACAAATGCCTGATCCATTGCCCACAGTAATGCTGATTTGGGTATCATCACGCCCGATAACTGACGGTTTAATTCAGGTAGCCATGCGGTTACAGCCATACCGATGCTAAGATTTTCCGCCTGTGTTTTAAAAAAATAACTATTACCTTGACTACCTGCATCGGTTTGAGGGGCGGCTGAAATCAATTCTGCCATTTGAGCTTTGCTACGATTACCCGACGCTGCAATGACAATAGTTTTTAAGTCATTCTCTAGCTGTTGGTTGCTAGGCAAGGTGATTTGTAGCAATTTTTGTTGACCCGATAATAAAGCGTTGAGTTGTTTAGTATCGCTGGCTAATATCCATTCACTCAGCGTTTTACCCCATGTGAGCTGAGCTTCCTCCTTGATGGTTTGATCTTGAAAATGTGCAACTTCCAGTTGTGCTTTATCAATTTTCCATTGTGCTTGTTGCTCTTGTAGATTACGTTTTGCACTAACTCCTTCTTGATACAAGGCTTGCTGGCGACTTACGCTCTGTTCAGCTTGTTTGAATTTGGCGTGAGCTGCGCTACGTTCTGTTAAAGCGACTAAATAGCGGTGACGTAATTCGATTAATGGTTGAATAGCCAACACTTTGCCATAGGCAGTAAATTCAGCGTGATAAGTCGCAGGCTTCAATAGCATGGTTTGTAGCCCTGAATGTTGCTGGGCTTTCTTATTTAGATTAATGCCCATCTGCCCAGTCGCG
>Ga0208508_1000124_pt1 | contig 21469 bp, 12 predicted proteins | sample LakWasMeta1_LOW4_2_FD_183853 | JGI IMG/M metagenome (GOLD analysis project Ga0208508, IMG submission 183853) | Freshwater sediment methanotrophic microbial communities from Lake Washington under simulated oxygen tension - Sediment Metagenome... | ecosystem: Environmental > Aquatic > Freshwater >...
AAAGGACGTTGTGATTGCGCAATCGACGCATACATGAAAACTACAACCGGCTGGATGCGACTTATTCGGCTGGCAGTGATCGCCATGTTGTAAAGATGAATTACCGTCATTATCAGCCTGGACGAACGCAACACCAGCATGCACAGCAGAAAACTGACTTGCGATATCTGAATAATGCGCAAACGCCAACGACACAGGCAAGATTGCCATAATGAGCATTAACATTAGGATTACACGTTGTCTGAACATGCGACTGAGTTTAACTAGAAAAGAAATGTAAAAAAGATCATTTAGGAATTTATTGGTTTTTATCCTAGTCCTATTTCAAAATGAATACAACTTGGTGATTTCCGATTTCCACATCACCATCTGTATAGCTCTATATCGACGCCCTCACAATCTATTTAAGATGTTTGCTTGTGCTCTTGGCGGTTCAAATTTGGCCGAATAAGCTAGTAAATATTTATTGCAATGAGGGCCTTTACATATTGACTGACTGTCGGCTATGTAGTGAAGTCCAGACGAAAAAATTGATTATGATCAACGACCGGTTAGGGTCGGTTGCGGCTATTCACAACACTTTCCAAATGGTCATCTGAAATAAGAATTCATGATCAATTAGATGAGATTGGATGAAGTTAATATGACTAAGCCAATGGACTGAAAGTGCCATGTTGCATCCTCTTTAAAAAATTCAAAGGATGACGGTTTTTTATCAGTCTGATCAGATGATGTTGTTGGCCGTTTACGGATCATAACTCCCGATCACTATTTAGCACTATTTAGATAAAACGCTTGAGGATTCTGATTCCTTGCTAATGATGCCTACACAAAAATAGCGGCAGATGAGGAGCGGTGTCTAAAATAAAGCGCCAGTCCGTAGATCAGTTTTTGTTGATCATCGGACTGGCGCTCATGCCTAAAAAATAGAACTGATATTTTTTACATATAGTACCCATATCGTATTTGCGGCTGATCATGTTCGGTTAAATATTTCATAATTTCGCCTACTTTGCGAGCACAGCCTATTGTTACTGGATATTTACCGTCAAATTGTGTGTTATTCCAATTCATTTTTGTCAGTCCTAGAATCTCTTTGGCAATAAAGCTGGGGGACTCTTCAGATCTTACAATACGGAGCTCTAATGGTTGAGGGATATACAGCCCAGGGTACGTTTTGTAATACCAAACAGATCCTCGTGAATATAGTAGATGCCGAGTTTCATCAAATTGTACATAGGTACCTCGAAACGGTGGATACTTTCCATCTCTGAATAACCTTAGCTTTGAATCCATGACCGTAACAAAATCAACAATATTAATTCTCATCGCTTTTGCAGCCTGAGTAAGTCCGTCAATTTCTTCGGCTGTAAAATTTGCTGATTTATGAATAACTACTCTTGCAGGAAAATTACTTAGGGCAATTCGATACTCATTTAAAGCGGCTGTTAACAAATCATAGGCTTGCTGCGATGACAAACGTGGAACTCGATCATCTTTATTTATATCTACCGGCGTTCCTCTTAGAATAAGTCCATTACCTAATTCATCAAATATCTGTGCTAAGCTGGTATTCAATGTTTGATAATCGCGACTGCGATAGAACGCTATACCCACGGCACACGAACTTGGTTTTGATACGTCCTGAGCGAGTTTCCAGGGGATTGTCGGGCCGGATTTGTAATAGAGCGCAGTGCAAAAATTCCATGCTCTTGTTGCATCGTCTTGCTGACCGCTTTTGTCGCTTTCCAAGGAAATATCACGTATTAACTGCAATGGCTTGCCAAAATGCAAAGCTCTGGCCTTCAATGCTCGCCTAAAATTTAACTCTTCTGGGCGCTGTTCACCCTCAAGAGACTCATCTGATGAACGTTCTTCGGTTGCTATTGATTTATAAAGATTCTCAGGTATTAGACACACAATAACGTCAACATGCCGATTCTGAGCTAAAAACTTAATATTTTCATAATACAGCTCAATGGCTTTTTCTATACGCTCCTTTCGATTAATGATCTTCAACAGATCATCAATATCACTTTTCAATATCAATCTGGCTAGACCAGAATCAAAATTGAATACTGCGGCAAAGCCACTTGCTAAATTGAAACCACTAAATGCAGCCCTTAAGTTAGGTTGGTTTGCTCCTTCTAAGCCAGCAATACCAGATGAGCATTTTTCCAGCCAAGCTGAAAGTAAATCAATACATCTTGCCGTGCCAACACCGCCAATGTTTATTTCAGAACGCCTGTTCTTAATGGTTTTATCGAAAACCCCGTATTGTGATATCCCTCGCCGAGGACAAATATGTTCACCATTGGCAAAGACCAGTCTTGGTTCAGCAAGATATTCTAATTTCATGACAATTTGAAAATGCTTTGGGTTGAAGTTTCATAGTCATCAATATCATCAGACCTTAACGGTTCCCATTGATTTTCGTCAAAGTTTGGCGAATTAAGAAAATCAACCCCACTTCCAAAAGATAAAGTTGGTTCAGAATATTCATTTAGTGAAAATATATCCTCACTATCTAACGTTGAAAGCCAGGATGATAAAAAGCGAAATTGATCAAACACCGATCTATTTTTCTCCAGTCGTTTTAAACCGCTTAATGATTTCTCGGAAACCCAAGATTTACTATAGCTGTCTCCATAACTGAAAAACCAGTCAGGGGTAATTGATAAATACCATTGGCCATTCAAGTTTAAAAAATCGGTGGAAAATGCAAAATGTTTTGTGGAGAGTACTTTGCTGGGGTCGTTCATTTTATATTTTCTTTCATAAACAGTGCGTGTCGAAAATTTTTGTCCTCTCCAATTTTCTTTTCGTATTGCGTGACTATCCTTCATTGGTAAGAAAATAAACTTCCCTTCTTTGTGTTGCCAGAAAACTCGGTGCTTATGGAGCTTTTGTTGAAGAACAAATCGAAGTAATGATTTAAAAACTCTCTCATGATCAACATCAATCGAATAAAAATCCTTTGGTTTCAGCGGGGTAACTGTCCCCTCGTCGATGATTTTTTCATAGGGATTATGCCTATTTTCCAAATCATAAAACGTGATGAGTTTACCGCCATTAATTTCATAATCAGACGGCACACTTATAGACATCTCGTTAAGAAATTGCCGAATATGTTTGCGTTGGTTTCTAGCTTTCCGTCCGTTACTTGTTTCAAGAGCTTCTGGAATCAAATCTGCCACAAATAAAGTGGGAGGGAAATACAGCTCAACCAAGTTTGCAGTTATTTTTTCAAAAACACCGGCTGGCGGATCAAAATCCTCATCAGAGAGTCCTTCGTCGCAGCCTCTGGTATAGGATCGTAAGACACTGACTGCCTTAGCTAGTATCTGCGGGCTAACATTTGCCGCCTTAGCGGCTAGATCGGAATAATCCAGTACATCACGAGCAACATCAAATAAGAATACCTTATCAGTGATAAGGTCAATGGCCGATTGTGAATAACTGGCTTGTTTTTTTGTCAGGATAAATACGATTAATTGATCATATTTATCATTGAATTTGTATTCCAAGAACGTTGCAATCGAGTCTTTAATTTTTCCTAGATTTGTAGTCGATGTTACCTGAATAGCAATACGAGCGTGATCATCTGCCAAATCAATACCGGGGAAATTTTGTTTTTCTTCATTGTTTAGGTTTCGAAGTTTATCAAGTCCAAACAATTCCCGAAACAATCCACAAACAAGGTCTTCACAAACCTTGTTAATATCAAAATGCCCCATTGATGTTGAAATTTCAATTTCTTTGGATAGAGAGGCCAGCTCTTCTCTAAATTCATTTATCAATGATAGGTGCTTCAATGTAAATCCTTAGGGTGCCACTATTAACGAATAGACTTGAATTAATTAATCATATTAAGCAAATACACCGCTCAAAAAGTCTTCATACCTATAACTATCCAAATAGGATTTGCAAAAGCTTGAAAAGGGAGCCGCATGTTTACACATTTTTCGTAATAATGTGATTGCTTCCTCATAGGCATGATCATTTGTCGCATCACCTGATTCAAGTTTTTTATAGTATTTGTCTGCACTTTTTATTAATCGATTCATTTCGTCGCGCAACCCTATTCTGGCCCTAACAAAATCACTGTGATTTAGACTGTAATAGTTAATTGAAACATCGGCACGCTGATATAGTCTGGGCTTTATATTTTCGCTATAACGAGCCATGGCTTCACCATCTTCTTTGAATGTAATCAGTGCTACATCCGCAGCTTTACATGGATCAAGCAATATCGGCTGTTCTTCGTCACAATCACAATCCGGTGTCCACGCCCTAGATTGTTCATTCAAAATTGGAAAGTGATCTGCCTTACCACCTGTTTTATCTGTTTCTACATCACGACGGCGGCGATTTGCCACAATACAACTGTATCGATAATTTTCTAACTGAAACGCCAACCACCAATAACCTGGATGCGAATTATCTTTTTCACTTAGTTCCGCAACACGTTTTTTAGGGCGGTAATGATCAACATCTACGTCGGTGCCTTGCTGCAAAGATTCGGTATACCAGCATTTATAATTGAATAATTTGGCTAATTCCGGCTTAATTTCTTTCCATAATTGACCGTTACCATCAATCAGTTCAGCCCGTTTTTCGGGGTCTTGTTCTGCTTCAATTTTTGACTGTATATCTTGTACTTTTTCAATCCAACCATCTGGCAAAGTTAACTTAGTAGGATCATATTCGACATGCCTCACTACTCAGCTCCTTGAGCACTCTCTTTATCGATAATTCGGCGCACGATTTCCTGCGCTTTGACTTTTCTCTGTAGATCAACCTGGGGATTGGATTCTTCTTCAAAAATTTCAGAGTCCAATTGCTTTCTAACCTTGAGATATTCAGCATAATCCTTATCCCAGTGAGCAGTTGTAAAGCCCAGTTTATTTATAGCCGCATCAATTTTTCCAAGGCGTTTTCTTTGGACTTCAGTTAAAGACGGTAATTCGACAAAACGGCGGCGAAGACGTAACAGTCGCTCAGTTGAATTATCCAGAGTAGTGCGTAGGCCGAACATATCACTCGTCAGTATGCCTCCATACCCCATGCCTCTTGGGCTTTCAGCAGGCTCCTGCGCATGAACCTGATTTAAATCATCCTGCCACATGACCTGTAATTGTTCCTTTTCAAGCTCAGCAATGGCCAAAGGATGATGAGTCACCATCAATAAATGACTGGTTTCGTGATTAGGGACAAAATCATGCAGAAATTTAAGATATTTGACTGCCCATGCTGGATTTAGATGAGTGTCCGGCTCATCCAGTAAAAATAGTGAATCTTTCCCGCCCGTGAATTTAAGAAGACCCAATACGGTTAACAATTGCTGCTCCCCCTCACTGAGTTCTGAGAAAGTCAGAGGCTTATCACTTGAAAGAACATTTACACGTATGTTTACTTCTGAAATCAATTCTGAAAGCAAAGTGCTTTCCAACATTTTAAAAAAAATATCTGGCTGCAAGTTTCCTGCAAATTTTTGCAGCGATGCTAAATCAGGTAAAAATAAATGCAAAAACTCATTCTTTATGTTTTTTCCAGTTAATGAAGTTTCTTCGTTACGCACAACTTTAACAGGTGCTATTACATTTGAATAAAGTAACTCTAAGAATTCTCGAACTACGCCGTCGGCACCCCAGAATATATCTCCATTTTTATCCGCTTTTGCCCATTGAGGTTTTCGTATAACGAAGTGAACAGAGTCTAAACCAATAATACCAAGATGTTGTTTAAGAAATGCCCTTTCGTTTTCTGTATCCTTGGAGAGAAAAAAAGCCAATAAAACAAACTGACTGTGCGCCGGTTTAGCATAAAAAAGTGGCCTAATCTCGGCACCTAGGCCTATTTTTTTGTAAAGTAAATTATTATAAAAAATATCTCGATGCTTTCTAAATAAGCTTTCTAAGCGGTCTGATGGTCCAGAATAATAAGCAAATAAGAAGTTTGGTAAATATGGCGCTTCGCCGTTTTTTATATCCCTTTTAACTTTGGAGAATGGCACAAACTCTGGCGAATTTTCTTTGCCAATTGAAGCTGATTTAACTGTAACCTGATATTGTTTAGATAATGAGCCTCTTTCTGGATCGGCATCAATCTCAATCCAGCACTCGGTGTCTCTTTCTCCCAGTTTGTAATTGATCATATAGGAAAATGGTGGCGATTCACCCAAATCCAAATTGCGGAATATTACAACCAATGCTTCCAACACATTGGACTTGCCGGAACCATTGCGGCCTACGATAACCGTCATCAAATTGTTTTCGTCAAATTCAACGACGACATTTTCCAGATTCTTGAACCGTGAACGGATGTGCAACTTATCAATTTTCACGGACTATCCTTCCGACGTATTCACTTGAAACCAGTCCTGATCGGAGTTATCACGGCGAGTTCGGGTGATGGTCTTGAGTTCAAGTTGCTGCCGTATATCGAGGAAAAACTTCTCCAATTGTTGAGTGCTTGCATCGTTCGGGTAGCCTGAGCTTGCCAAAAGCTCTTGCCCAGACAATGGCTTACCAGCTGCTTGTAGCGCCTCATAGACGGGGATAATTTGTTTCTGTGTCATGGGTTCACTCGACTTTTTTTTTACTTTGGTTGCTTTCCCAGTAACGAGTGCATTCCGTACAAGCTGAATACGTTTAAGCAAAGCCTCTGCGCTATTGTCACCCTTGATCAAATCGGAATTCTGCTCGCGCCAGTCGGCGGTGAGTTCGCCGCGAAAGGCTTTGGCCAGGATAGCTTGGGTCAGATAGTTAACGCGGGCTTGGGCGTCTTTGACTCGTTGTTCGATTTGTTCGGCGTAGGTGAAGAGTTGTTCGACGCGGCGGACGATTTCGGTTTGTTCTTCAAGGCCAACCTGTGGGAATGGTAATTTGTTCAAAACCCCTTGATTTAAGTTAACCATGGTAGTGCCGACGGAATTTTCAACAAGAAATTTGATAGTTTCAGTTGCTGACAAAACAAAGCAGACAAATTCAGGTTGAAAATATTGCAAGTTTGGGCGCAGGAAAAGAGACCCAGTGCCACAAATTAACCCATCGTTATTTACAACTGCGGCTCTTCCCATTTCTCCTCGACGTCCCAAAACAATATCGCCTCTTTTAAGCGTGTATCTATCGAGTTCCCTAGCCTTTTCTCGTGAAATTGTCATCGAAGCAGAAGTAATAATTTGCCCATCACTAATGTGCATAGGATTTACCAATGGAACTCCGGCTTCGACATAGTCGCTTTTATGCAGAAGACTACCAAATGGTCCTATTTGCACGTCGATTTTTAATTCGCGTAGTTCGATAGTTTTCCAGTTTTTAATTTGATTAATAGTTCTCCATTCCTCAGTCAATTTCCCACTCACCGCCGCAGCCAGCAAGGATTGGCGGAAGCGTTTGAGGATTTTGGGGATGGCGTCGAGGCGGGTTTTGATGCTGTCTACCTGTGCCAGCAGTTCATCTAATTTGGCGGCGATTTGTTGTTGTTCGTCCAGGCTTGGAAGAGCAACAGGGATTCGCCTCATATTTGCTTGCGTCAATTTCAGACGAGTCCCGCCATTCACGTAACCCTGGTAATCGAATTGATTTAAATAATGCAGGATAAATTTATTTGCAGTTACTTGTCTTATTGCCCGTATTACATGCGCATGATTGTTAACCCAGGTTTTACCGTTAATCAAATATGCCTTATTTTTTTGCGAATCAAAAAATGGCACACCATCTTCACCGAGTGCAATTAGCTCTTCATCAAAAATGTAACCATCAATTTTTCCTACTTCTCCAGTAGCTCCATAGTAAGGAAAAAGCTCAGATTCTGATTTTCCATTTATCCGTAGTTGTCTTTCATCATTATTAACGGGTATCCGCATAGCATCGAGAATATCGACACAATCTTCCAACCTTGCTTGAGCCCAACTTTGTGGTAAAGAAAACTTATCCATTTGTTGTCTCATCAGTTCCAATCCCTAAAACTTCCGCTAATAAGTTTTTTTGAGCATTGGCTTGATCACCTGCCCCTAAAGCCTGCATCAAGCCATCCAACTCGCGCAAAGCCTCAGTCAATTCGCTCATCGTTTCGGCGGCCAATACATCCGGCTCCGGCAGGCTGGCGGCATCGACGCTGTCTTGATCTTTCAGCCAAGCAATGTCGAGCGAATCGCCTTTCTGAGTTTTGATCCAATCGCGCGAGAAGCAACGCCAGCGGGATTCTTCCAAAGTTTGGCTTTCATTTGAATCTCCATCCTTGCCGAAAAAACTCCATTCACCTTCCTGACGCTGTTCGGCGCTGTACACCGCTTCAAACGGGGTTATATGCTGATCTCCAAACGGCGTGCGCTTGCCGAAGTTGGGTGTGTTGCTGCGCAGGTCGTAAACCCAAACATGCTCTGTGCAATTTTCATCCTGCTGTGGATTGACGGCAGTGCCTTTGGTGAAAAACAACACGTTGGTTTTAACGCCTTGGGCATAGAATATGCCGGTCGGCAAACGCAAAATAGTGTGCAGGTTGCACTTGTGCATCAGGTCGCGGCGAATGTCGGCGCCGACACCGGCTTCGAATAATACATTGTCCGGTAAGACTACGGCGGCGCGGCCACCGGGCTTTAAATTACGATAGATGTGTTGCAGGAACACCAGTTGCTTATTGCTGGTTTTGTAGGTGAAGTCGTCGCGAGTGACACTGGCATCACCGCCTTTAGCAGTACCAAAGGGAGGATTGGTCAATATGATGTCGGCTTTAGGCAGTTGTGTGCCGGGCTGGCCCAAGGTATTGCCCAGATGCACGACGCCTTCATCATCTCCTTCCATGCCGTGCAGCAAGCAGTTCATCAACGCCAGCCTGCGAGTACCCGGTACCAGTTCCATACCGACAAAGGCGTGGTTACGCTGAAAGCGTTGGGCTTTTTCATCCAGGTCGTAGAGGTCGTCGGTGTGCTGTTTGATATAGGCATCGGCGGCAATTAGAAAGCCCGCGGTGCCAGCCGCCGGGTCTTGTACCACTTCACCGGCTTGCGGTTTGATGCAACGGATGATGCTGTCGATCAATGGTCTGGGAGTAAAGTATTGCCCGGCACCGGATTTGGTTTCGCTGGCGTTTTTTTCCAGCAAACCTTCGTATAAATCACCTAAGCCGTCGCGCTTAACACTAAACCAGTCGATGCTATCCAGGCTTTTAATCAGTTGTTCTAAATGGCGTGGTTCCCTTAACCGAGTTTGCGCATCGGCATAGATGGCGGCAATCAGATGGTCGTCGCTCTTGGACAAATCCAGCAGCAATTGCCGGTAGTGATTGAGCAAGTTCAAGCCGGACAATGGCGTCAAATTCGGCCAACGGCAGCCTTCCGGCAGATTGTGTTTTTGCAGGATACCGGCTTCGGTGTTTTCGTATTCCATTTTAATGAACAACAGCAACACTAACTCGGTGACGTAATCAGAGTAATTGATGCCGTCATCACGCAAGACATCGCAGAGGTTCCAAAGTTTTTGGACGATTTCGTTATTGTTCATGTTTTCTCTTGGTGTTTATTAGGCTGCCGACCACAGTGAGTCGGACAGAGTATCCAGCACCGTATCAAGTTGCTGGTTAAGGAGATTATTCAGGGTTTTGGCACCGCCGTCATTGGCAAATACACGATTAACAAATTGTTGATCAATAACGACTTCGTGGCTGAGCTGTTTGGCCAAGCGCTCCAGCCATTTGCGTTGCACTGCTGTCCAGTTGTGCAAGCCATAGATTTTTTGCATGGCCTGGGAGACACGTTGCTCAAAAGGAATCAGTGCTTCGCCAATGGCGGCTTTGCGGATGTGCCCGATAATACTGGCGGCGATATCTTGATTGGTTTGATTGCGCCAGGCACTTTGCAGCTTGGCTTCGGTGTAGCCGTATTGATCCAGTAATAATTTGATTTCTTTTAGCTGCTCTCGTGTGAGGTCTTTGGGTTTATTGACAACGACTGCTAGGGCGGCAGATTGATTGATTTGGTGCTTGATAAAATCGTGGAAGCTTTCCAGATAATCGGCGGGTTTGGCATAGTTGCCGTAGTTTTGTTCGCGCACCTGGAGTTCGTCTTCATGGTCGGCAAGCAAGGGGTAATATTCGGAGCCAAGCAGCTTTGTGACCTCATCGAGTTGTTTGAGCAGGCCTTTATGTTGCTGCACAAATTCGGACGCTTGTTGAGGACCGAGTTGATGCAAATGTTGATGAAGTTCTTTCGGCGCCACACCCCAAAGTGATTCGAGCTCAGTGAGTTTCTTTTGCAACTCAGGTTTATTGGCAGCCTTGGTCTGCGCTTTGCGTAAGATACGCATGACGCGTTGACTGATGGCATCCAGCACATCATGCGCGTGACTGGTGTCGGGTTTAATGCCTGGGGCAATAGAACTTGCCGGATCGTTCAGTTCCTGAACCAGTTGTTCGATAGTGACGTTGGGATCTTTGATCAGCGGTTTCATGGTGCTGACATCTTGCAAGGTGCCGTAGATATCCACCGGGTCATAAATCTTGAACACGGTTTTGCCAATGTCGTCGCAGCGCCGGGTGGCACGTCCTAACATTTGCTCATAAAGAATCCGGGAGCGAACCCGACGGAAAAATACGATATGAGCAATTTTTGGCACATCAATGCCTGTAGTTAGCAAATCGACGGTGATGGCGATATTCGGATAACGCTCGTTTTTGTACTGGCGAATCAATTGACTGACTTTGTCGCTCTGGCCGGTGATTTTTTTGACTGCCGCTTCGTTGTAGTCGTCTTCGTATAGTTTTTTGAACAGCCGGTCCAGTATGCGTTTGACCATGTCAGCATGGCGATCGGTGGCACAGAAGATCAATGTTTTTTCGTCGCCAAAGGGATCAAGCTCCTTGACCAACTCTTTACAGATAACTTTGTTAAACGATGGGCTGATGACTTTACGGTTAAAGGCATCGACATCAAAATCCAAATCGTCATCGAGTGTTGCGATCTCAACCGCGCCGGTCTGCGTGTTGATGACATTGACCTGTGCCCCTTTGGCAAATTGAATACCTTTTTGGCTGAGCAAGGTCTTGTAGCGGATGGGCGGCTCGTGATCAATCAACCAATCGTCGGCTACCGCTTCCCGGTAGGAATAGGTGTAAATCGGTTTACCGAATATATCGGTGGTATGTTTGGCCGGGGTTGCTGTTAAGCCAATTTTGACGGCATCGAAATAATCTAACACCCGCCGATAGCTGGATAAGTATTGGGCAACATCACGTAATGCCATTTCGCCTTCGGTCATGTCCTGATCCAGCGCATAGCCTCGGTGGGCTTCATCGACAATCAGGCAATCATAGGCATCAATGTTGGGAGGATTGTCGGACTGGAAAATGCGTTTAACCATGGCCTGCACGGTGGCCACTTGAATGCGAGTTTCAGCTTCAGCGGCCATGTCTCCCAATTCAGCGACATTGTAGATTTTTGATAAGGTCTGATTTTGTTCCAGCGGTGAATCGTTAAAGGCATCGATGGCTTGTTGGCCCAGTGCAGTACGATCTACCAGAAATAGAATGCGTTTGAAGCGTTCGGCTTTTAAAAACCGATACATTAACCCGATGATGGTGCGGGTCTTGCCGGTACCGGTGGCCATCGCCAGTAAGCAGTTGTGCTGGTTGTTTTCCAGTGCCACTTCAACCGCATTCACCGCTTCTTCCTGATAATCTCTTAATCGCAGGTATGCAAATCCCTCTTGGCGAAGTTTGTCTTCCGCTACAGTTTTACTGCGTTGAAGTCTATCCAGTAAGCCATCAGGACTGTGAAAATCCGATAACGGCTTGGCTAAGTTAAATACCTCACGGACATCACGAAACCAAGTGCCAGATTGTTCCGCTAATTGTTTAACAAAGGGCCGGCCGTTACAGGAATAAACAAAGGGGATTTGATAGTGACCATCTTCGTGATCAGGCCAGGCAATTGTTCGCCCCTGTAATTGCCAAGCGGTTTGCATATTGGCAATGGGTGAAAACCCACGGGAATAGCGCTCCGCTTGGGAGATTTTTCCGGGGACATTAACGTTTTCACGCTTGGCTTCAACGACGGCAATCGGGGTTAATCCGGCAAACAAGACATAGTCGGCGGCTTGTTTACCTTTGGTTGGCCATTCGGCAATCGCCTTGTTTTTACCTTTTTCAGGGCGGGCACCCTTTTGGTAGGTGAGCTCTTCGGTATCAGCTTGCCAGCCAGCGGCAATCAGTTGTTGGTCAATTAGAATACGGGTTAATTCTTCATTGAGTGATAGTTCTGCAGTTGCCTTTTTAATAGATACGCAAATCTCTTGGCTTGCCTGCCCGCGTGTTTCCAGCTCCGTTTGCATGGCTTGCAGGCGATCTTCAAAAGCCTGTCGTTCCTGGCGTAATTGTTGTTCATGTTCTTGGGCCATCTGCTCGAATATGCGCGCTTCGGCATCCATCTGTTCAGCCAAAACCGCGTATTGTTCTTTCTCACTGGCGGTCAATTGGATCAGCTGTTGATTAGTTTCAACTTGCTCGTTAGCATCTTGAAGCTTGGCCTTGAGTTGATCAATCTGAACAGTCAGCTCACGTAATTGCAAGCTGGGGTCGGTCGGAGCAATGAAAGGACCAGCTTTGAAGCTTGATCCTTGTTTGCCAAATGCCTGATGAAACCAGATAGCTAATGCGCGGGCGACTCTCAATCCATCTAATGCTTCTTTGTGCTGAGTCTTAAATTGATGCGTGGCTCGATTTCCTTCGATACGCAGGGTGTGGAATAGCTCTATAACGTAAGTATCCAAGCGAATTTCACGATTCAACTTGAATAACAAATCGGCTTGGCTGGTCTTGTCATCGAACTCAATACCGCATCGCGCCGCCAAATCTTGAGCCAGCGCTTCGCCTAGTTGGCGTAGTTTTATTAATGTGGTGTTAGGATCGCTAGCAAACGCACTCTCGGCAGAAGTTGCTAACTGACAAAATAAGGGGTCATGTTCCTGTAAGAAAGCAAAATTACTCATTTCGTCCATAATTCCCTGAGGGCTTAATATTTCTGCTGCTTAGATTGCCAGTTAGTTTATTAGTATAAACAAGTTAGTACTTTTTTTAATATTTTTGGTTTTGCGTTAAATACAAATAGAATTAAATTCACTTTACAAGGTTTAATAAGAAGATTGATGGGGTATTTCTTTTGCATATCAAATTCTTCTTTCATCTGAGCTAATCCGTAAAACGGATCATAGCTGACTCTATGTCAACTCCCTGCTTGCTCCCAGTATTCGTGAATAAAACCGATCTGCCCAGCCTTCAATGGACTTTGAATCTAACTCCCCTTTATGTCCCGATTTGGGGTGAGGTATACCGTGATGGTTGTTTTTACCGCACATCTGATCAAGCAACTTCGAAGGCCATCGCAAAGATCCGCGTACAAGTTCTTCCTCTAAGCGTGTTAAATCCCGCTCTAAACTTGATGTTGGTTTTAGGATTAGTAACTTTGTCGATAACGGTTTATCTGCATCAGAAGTGTCGACCTCAAGTATGTGGAATATTTTTCCAGAAATTGAAACTTCAATAACAGCCAAGCATCTGGGGTTTCTATCCGTTGTCAGTAAGTGTTTATTACACCGAGGAATAGAAGGTAATTTGCGAAGTGGAAATCTAATGACCGAACACTCATCCTTGTTTTCAAGCAAACGAGTCATTGTAAAAAAACAAGTAAACTTGTTTATGTAAAGATACGCATCATCTGTTTGGTCATCTATGTTGTTCCAATCGGCACCAGGAAGATTCCCTGTGATATCTGATTCATCGGTACTTGCATCCTTAGATACATAATCGGGTTCACTGTCGTTTTTTTTACCTGATTTTGCGGATGTTTTCTTATTTGCGATACGGTTTGTTTTTATAGGCTTATCAAACTCAATTTCTATAGTGTCCGGCCTGAGAATTACTCTTTGGGTATCAGAGCTAGGAGTAATGCCATCATGAATAATATGCTCAGATGGTAAATTATTTCCTGATGCAGCAGCACCCCTTTTTGATCCATGGACCGATTGTTCAAAATCGGGGTGGAAGAAGTCAACCTCTGATGGTACTTCAGCTCTTATGTTACGAATACCATGAATCTCGTAAACAAACATACTTTTAGTTTTATTGTCTATCCATCCCCTAACGATGAACTTGGTATTTGGCAATGGTGGAGGCTCAAAACTAAAGTTCCAGTGTCGATAGCAGTTGACATCATAACCGTTCATTTTCTGGTGCTTCCCGATACTCTCGTAAGATTTTCGAGCATTCTCATCAAGCAATATCCAACTCAAAACCCTCCGGCAACCTGGATCATTGAAATGCTTAAGTGAAAAATTTGATGAAATCATTACGTTAACAAGAGCTCGATCAACATCCCTATTTATCTTAATATCAAACTCGGCAGCTAAATAATCTGGCTCAAGCGATGTTCTAGAGAGATAGTTGTCATGAAAGAATAGGGCTCTAGCAAGCTCAAATTGAGGAAGATAGATAGCCACACCATCATCATCGAAAACAAAGCAACTTTGTTCTGCTTCTTCCCTTTTAGTATTTTTTAATGCGGGACAATCTTTTATCTTTTTGACATTCCAAAGACACGTAGTATCTATAGTAAACTCCCTTAAAAAACCTGGAGTTTTATGCTGCTGTGTTTCATTTAGGTAACGTTTTCGTGCTAAAACAGGGGCATTAGACATTCGCATGTAATTCTTTTCTTGCCGTGGGTAATAATCAATATTAATTGACCACTGACTGCCATTTTGTAATCGGAATAGCGTTCCAAACCCCAGAATTTTTACCTCGTCCTCTAAATAATCAAATCGAAATTTATCCATTTTCCCTTACTATTAATTCCAGAAATCGACGGGCTTGTTCTCTCAACCGTTCTTCACTTAGGCCCGACAATCTCAATATTTTCCATGGCTTCCAGTTATGGCGATCCAATGATACAGAATTGATTATTTTGGTAATTCGTCGAATCTGATAATCTTCAATAGATTCACAATACTTATCAAAAAATAATCTGGTTAGCGGAAGATTACTAAGTTTCTTCTCAACTGTTGATGCATGATCAATGTGGGATAGAAACCATTTCATTGTCCGACGAGGTTTGCTCAAATCTGATTCATAATCATCTCGAATTTTGCAAAGTGATCGCACAATGGTTTTATCACGAACCTTCCAATCAACCCTACTATTTACAATTTTTGTAGGCAATTGATGTTGTTTATCTACATCCAAAAGCCAATCCCTATCGTGCCGATATAACCAAGCATATACAGCGCCTCCACTATTGGCTCTAGCTTGTTTTACTCCATACTGGCGAAGTAAGCTCACCCACTTTTTCCTGTATATATTTGTTTCGCTTACATTAACTAATTGGCTAACTGAAATTTTATAAGATTCATATGGCTCTTTAGGATGAGAAAAAACTGATTTAATCTCGTCCTCAAATAGCCAGCCAGCAGATAAAAAAGCATCCAACACAACAATGTGCTCAAGGTAACTGAATGACTTCCGGTGTTTTCTAAATATCGAGCGAAGCCAACAGGTTTGATCGTCTTTGACAGTCAATCCATGAGCACTTAACCATTGTAGCCCCCAGTGTTCAATAACCCTTTGCTTAATCGCCTCATACTGAATCTGATGGCCGCGATTTGAGCCACTACTTTGAGCAATCAATTTATAGTGGCTGGTCCATTGGTGACAAGTTGGAGATAGCATGGAGGGGCAACCCAAGATACTAAGAACTTGTTTTGTTACCGCCCTGGACTGATAGGAAGACTTGTTTTGCCTATTATTTGGGCAGTTTTTTGGTGTTGCTGGGAAAAATTCATGTCGATGATACCCATGACGCTCAACATTCGCAGTCAAAAGCTGCCCATGCTCTAAGCAACAGTCAGCACCAAATACCTGCCACTGCCGACACCAGAAATATTCTCCATAAACAGATTGCTGATCCTCCAAACATTTTGGACAATACTTGAGGCTTTGGTCTTGCTGAACCTTTGACGCAACAACGCCAAGCGCCAAATGAACCGCTCCCTGCGAAACACCAGCCATCCAATTGAGACACTGTAGGCGCCTATCTTCATTGACAAATGGAGCATAAATAGGGAAAAGAGTATGCCTATTAACCAAATTTTCAACACCCAGATTTAATGTTTCCGGGTACAGACCAGCAATTTTTTGTAAGTGACATGGTAAATCAAGTGTCGCAATCACTTTGCGATTTCCAAACACCTCTTCTAAAAGTTCTTTTGGTGATTCTATGCCAAAGTGAGTTCCAGCCCGAGCCACAGTGCTGTATATCAGCTCATTGGTATAGGGAACAGGAAAGCCAAGCATTGTTAACTTGCTTTATTGAGCCAGTATTTGAGATCAAAAATGGTACCTTGGCTTTTAAGTGTTTCATACATCTGACTTTGATCCCCCTGCGATGACTTGAATCTGATATCGTCAGTTTCTAACTTATGCCAATCTTTTTCCTTAATATGTATAATATTATTTGAAGGTGCTTTTTCTTGCTTCTGTTTTAAATTTTCGTACCACCCTAGAACAAGCGGGATCATTTCTCTAACAGATAGCTTGGAATGATCAGCAAATACCTTTTCAATTAACGGAACGAGCAGATCTGAATGGCAATCCATTCCCCTAAGTAAATTATATAGCCGCAATGCCTGTTCATTACCACTAAATCGCTCTTTTTCAGAACTTTCATCAAGATGGTAAGCGTCTATTTTTTTGCGAAGTTCAAGAACTTTTTTATCAATATCTTGAACATGAAGATCAGAATATTTTGCAATTAGCTCAGGATCACCTGATCTTAAAGCTGCTAGCATTGGGTGCACTGGTTTGAGCTCTTCGTCATAAACATGTCGCAATAACTTTACGTTTATTCTTTCAAGGCCAATAGCTATAGCTCTAAGCTGAGCTAGCACAAATAGTTTTACAACTATATCTAATACTCCCTGGGAAAGGTCATACCAACAATCTCTTATTTCATCAGAAATAATCTCATCGCGTTTTTGCAACCACTGATACTTCCAAAGTGTGTCCGTGAATGCGATCCATTCAGTTCTTTTTAATTTGCCCGTTTGGGAATCTGGAAGCTGTTTTATTGCTCTCATGGGCTCCCAAAAAAGCGAACCAAATCCAGCACTGCGCCTGCCAGATTGAAGCTCTAATTCAAAAATGGGTCTGGCCTTTGGGGTTCCGACCAAAATCACCGGCACACCAACTGTGTTAACTAATTCAACAAAAAACTCCAGCATTGCATCCTGACCTCCAGAGCGCTTGCTGTTAAGCCTTTGAATTTCGTCGATCACCAACATACCAATTGCTCTATGAGTAGCCACTTGGCTCATCAATGCAAGCAGAGTTGGTTGCCCGTGCCGTTTTTGACCATATTTTTGTTCATAATTGGTATGTAGTACTTTATCTACTTCTCGAAAAAAATTAAGACAGAGACTCTTCAAAGAACCATTATTGGGACATTCGATCCTCAAATAGCTTAACTGAGTAAAGTTATACTGTTCGTGAAAAATCACCTGAGGATAAGATGCCAAAATTCGATTCACTGTCGAGCTTTTACCGCTCCCAGAACATCCAATCAACGATAAACTGCGAGCAGTTGAACGGGTATGAGCGAACCTAAAACTATCTAATTCTCCACTCATAATACGTTCATAGCCATTTTGCATATGGCGATTCAAAGAGCCGTCACTTAAGTTACGACCAACATAGCCACTTCGAATCATTATTGATATCTTTTCTTCAAGCTGAAGATGGTTCGCAATTGGTTGAAAAAAATCATCCAATAGGGCAGAAATTATATGCGCGCGTTTTCGACCATCGGCATAAACATCCGTAGGATTAAATTCAACAATCCCGGTAAGTCCTTTTTTAATTTGCTGGACAGACATAATTGGTGGCAAAGCTTCAATTAACGGGTTTCCTTTATACCTTTCTGCACCAGGATCACAGTAAACTGCATTTACAAAGTTACTTGGTAAAGACATTTACTCGCCCTCATTAAAAAGCTCATCGAGATGATTAGGGTAACTAAAATCTTCAGCTATGTGCTCCCCTAAATGAATAACCTGAGCGGTATTTTTATTCATAACGATGGGAGGTCGGTATGCCGAATCTTGCCTCTCCAGTTTTTTTTCTTTACGCTTATTATCATTAATTGCGGCAATTTGCTCAGCATTCGTTAGTCCAGTTGTATCTGGAGCTTTTGATAACGCGGATTTTATCTTCGATTTAATAAAAATCTCATGCTCTCGCTTTTTCTTCTCAGATAGCTGGCCTACTTGAGCCATTACTTTTTTCTGCTGATCCTGAACTTGCCACACATCCCAGAATGAGCAATTCAAAAACTCCCGTGAACGCTGAGCAAGTTTACATGTCCAATATTCGGCACTATTTCTCTTTGGAAACAAGTAGATATTATCTGCTGAGGCAGGATCATAACCGGCATCAAGATTAACAGGCCGTGACACACCTGAAGAGCGATGCAACCAACCCTCCTGGATAACTTCTGATGATGTAAAATATATGCCAAAAGCACTAATACCAAGTTCAGAAATACTCACTTTCACTCTTGGCAACAAACTAACTCGCAAAGCATGTTCAGATGCAGACCTTAGCCGTCCTGTACGATGTTGAATCCCCCAATTCCATAGCTGCAATGGAACAAGCGGTAAATCAGCTGGCATATCAATTTCACGGTCATATTTTTTGAGAGTTGCATATTGATTGTGATATAGGATCGACGCTAGGATTATCTCTTTAAAATCTCGAACGGATAGTTTCGCATCCAACCGGTAATCTTTGTCACCTCTTTTTTTAATTTTTGTTCCTTTTACTACGCCAGGAGCAAAGGGGGTGAAATCAGCTTGAATAGTCTTAAAACTGCGCTCAACAATACCTTTAGCATCACCTCTATAAGGAGGAGTGTTCTCAATCCTAACGGAAAAATTGTTTTCCAAGCTTTCAATTTGATGGCCTAATAGCTCTCCTCGATCAGCAAGAATAGCATCTGGAAGCCCGACTACAGGCCAAATTTCTTCATCAATATCGAACCCATATTTTTTGCAGTAAGCTACTTTATTCGTCATGGCCATCACCAAGGCTTGCATAGCTGCAACATATGATGGATTCTCAAAGCCAACATAGAAACCCGCAATCATCCTACTGAATACATCTTTAACAATGTAAACCACTGGCCTACCAACAATGTTGCCTCTGTCGCTATCAGAAACCAAGTAAATATCGGCAATAGTTGCATCAATTTCAAACCTTGAACCTGGGCCAAGTACTTGAGTATTCGCAGTCGAACTCAGAGGTTTAATATCCTTATTGAATTCAATTTTGCTTGAACGTTTTTTAAGTTTTTCGACCAGCTTGTATTCCCGCTTATAGAAATGGTTCATTTGCCAGTTAGTTGGTATTTCTTCCTCTGGAGCATTTGGGAAATGAGCCTCATATATATCTTTAAACCTTCTATGAGCATAAGGAAAAGAATAGCCTTTGTCCGTTAGTAAATACTTGTCTATCGCGATGCGAAATAGCCTCTCAATAAACTCATCAATATTAACTCCTACTCCAGGCATATATTTTCTTGGACGCCCAAGCTTTTGATTTTGTGCCACACGCTTTTTACCTCTAGCTCCTGAGTTTTTATAGTCAGGAAGCAGCGCATTCGGTATTTGCCCGCGCTGCCAATAGCGCCTTGCCATACGATACAAGGTTTGCTTTGTAGATCCATGCTCTTCGATTATCTGGCTAATAATTTCCGCCCGGACCTTTGGCAAAAAAAACTCTGGCGAATCAATAAGTGGCTTAATGAGCTGATAATTTTTATCTCGTTTGAGCTTAGCGGTAGAACCGTCTTCTGGCATTTGGAACAACAACTCACTAAAAAACTCATTTTCTCGAGTTAATTCCCCTTCATCTATAGCTGATCGTAGCTCTTCAAGATCAATGAGTGATGGGAATGAAGTGTCATCATCGATTCGAATCCAGACCACCTGCGTAGATAACAAAGCCAAAATTCGATACATAGCACCGTTGTACTTCAATATCTCATTGATTTGAAACATGGAGCGCCCCCACTAAAAGATCAATGCTACTCAACTTTAATTGTTTAGCCTTTAACTTTATTGTTGGTGTGAATAAATCAAATAGAAAACATCGTCTAGCAAGTAATTGGCGAAATTCTTTAAGTGATTCACCAGGAGGCAGGTCATAAGCAACATCTAGAGACTTACAGATATCAATCATCAAGCTATTTGGCGTTTTCTGAAAGTGGTGGGCGAAGAACTGGATGCGCTCTAATAGAGTCTCGTTACTTATTTCATCTCGATTTGCAGGGTAAAGCCAATTGATATTTTTGACGACAACACCAGGGATTTCTTTCTCTGTAACGATATGCCAAGGTATATCCTTTTCAAGCCAATATCGCCTTTCAATTTCTAATTTCTCTATGGTTCTAGGATCGTTTAAAGCATCTGCATACTTAGCCTGAAGTACGAACTTAGGTCGCTCAAGATCATTGGTATTCACCAGAAAATCAGAGGACATGTATTGTTTAACGCCAGAAATGGCAGGATGAGAAATACCATTATCAACAGCCAACCTACTGGTGATATCTCTTTCTAAAGGAAACTGCTCTCGAATTTCTACAACTTCTGAATGCCATTCTAGCAAGAGAAAAACTGCAAGTTCGAGATCAGATAATAAGTGATGTGTACGCTGCGATTTATGCCCAAATATACGATGAGATCTACCTTCTGAAGGTAAATCTCGAACGGTTATCCATGGTTTGTATTCGAAGCCCCGACCTGATCCACGGCCATTTTTGATCCATTGTTGAAATTTAGCTTCCGAAGTACTGTATGTTTTTCTAGCCATAATAAAATCGTCCTAGATTGCTCGTTCTCTAAGACTAGCCTAAGATGGTTTCAATATGCAACTTTATTACTTAGTATGATACTTTATTACTCAGTATGATACTTTATTACTTTCCTACAACACTTCCTTGTGTATCAGGCAGAATTATTCGACAGTAACCGATTTGGCCAAATTTCTAGGTTGATCAACATCTGTACCTTTTAATACCGCGACATGGTATGACAATAACTGTAAAGGTATGGTGTACACAATAGGTGCAATTTCGTTTTCAACTTGCGGCACTTTGATAATCTGGACATTTACATCATTGGATGATGCCAGTGTTTCGTCCATAAAAACAATCAGCTGTCCGCCTCTGGCACTGACTTCTTGCATATTGGATTTCAATTTTTCCAATAAACTGTTATTTGGTGCCACAACAATTACCGGCATATCCGCATCAATTAACGCCAATGGACCATGCTTAAGTTCACCGGCGGGATAAGCTTCGGCATGAATATAAGAAATTTCCTTTAATTTTAACGCGCCTTCCATGGCAATCGGGTATTGAGTGCCTCTG
>Ga0208508_1000127_pt1 | contig 21230 bp, 19 predicted proteins | sample LakWasMeta1_LOW4_2_FD_183853 | JGI IMG/M metagenome (GOLD analysis project Ga0208508, IMG submission 183853) | Freshwater sediment methanotrophic microbial communities from Lake Washington under simulated oxygen tension - Sediment Metagenome... | ecosystem: Environmental > Aquatic > Freshwater >...
CTATTCATAACCATTCAGCCTATGCGCTGATTGAAAGAGACAAACGCAAGTAACAGTCTTGCCAGCAGATGCAAACAGAAAGGCCGCTTGTTACAGCGGCTTTTTTAATTGCCAAAATCTACAGGTTAATATTTCTTAGTCAGTGTCATTGCAATATCCTGGCGCTTCATGTCTAGCCGATTTAAAGCACTCATGCCCAGCAGCACGATGGGCGGAGAACCGCCCTCCAGCACATTAGCTTCAACCTGATTAAGCGTAATTTCACCGATTTTAAGCTGGGCGATGGTAACGCGGTACGCAGTAACCACTCCATTAGCCGTAGCTACCTGCATCGGCTCCCCACGCTTGTAATCTATCTTGGCGAATCGGGCATCTCCGCTATTCAATGCCACTGATGTAGCGCCGGTATCCACAATAAATTTCAGCGGCGCTCCGTTGATTTTGCATTCAGACACAAAATGGCCCTGTGCATTCTGATATAAAGTAACACTGGCAACCCCGGCATCAGATCCACCGCCAAGCGATGCAGCCTGCCCCATGCCCAGCTGCCTGGTCTTACCCTCAACCAGCAAGGTGGCAGATTTACTATCCGCCGCCAACAACTTTACGCCGTCACTTACCTGGCCCGTACTCAATGTCTTAGGCTTGCCGCCATTGATGATTAAAACAGCTTTATCGTTAAACAAGCCGACTACATTCACCTGCGTATCCGCAGCTGCATTTGCAGCCGAGAAAAACAGCGTGGCCAAAAACATCGAGCGTAACTTCATCCAAACATTCCTCCGCTTTGGGCGCGCCTATGGCTAAGCTTAAGACCGAACGCAATCACAATAAAACCTATGAGGGGAAAAACCGCCGCAAGCACAAATGTCTGCTGGCCGCCCAGATATTGCAAAGCAAAACCGCCAGCTATACCGCCGATGGCACCACCCACTCCATACGCCACACTGTTATAAATCGCCTGCCCTTTAGCTTGATGGCGCCCGGTGAAAAATTGCGTGATTACTTCAACCGAAGCCGCATGAAAACTGCCGAAAGTCGCCGCATGCAGTGCCTGCGCCATTATCAGCAGCCATAAATTATCAACCGCAATGCCTATCATGCTAAAACGGATTACCGCCAGCGCCAGGCTCACCAGCATAATCTGCTTCAAAGTGAAGCGCGCCATAATTTTTGGCATGAGCATAAAAATAACGATTTCGCAAATAACGCCGACTGACCATAACAACCCAATCATGCCTTTGCTGTAGCCGTGCTCGCTCAGGAATATTGAATAAAAATTATAAAGCACGCCGTGGGCAGTCACCATCAATGAACAACCCAGCAGCAATGCAATAACATCTGGCTGCTTGATTACCTGCCAGATTGAGAAATGGTCATGCTCGTGTGGTTCTATCCGGGGTTCAGGCAGCGTGTATGACAATGCAAACAAGGTCACCTGCACTGCCAGCAGAAACCACAGCAGACTGGAGATGCCGGCAAGGTCAATCAGAAAACCCAGCAATACTGCCGCAACAATAAACCCCAGCGAACCCCACATGCGGATACGGCTGTAATGGCCATTGGTCGTGGCAAGGTGAGCCAGCGTGAGTGATTCCGACAATGGCAAGGTAGAGCTGGTAAACAGGCTCAATGCTGCCATTACAAAAAACAGCCAGAAGAACCCATGCGCCCAGAATACAGCCACAAAACCACATAGCCCCAGCAATGCCGTCAGCCTGATCCACTGCACACGCTTGCCGGTATGGTCTGCCAGCCAGCCCCAAAAGTTAGGCGCAAAAATCCGGCTGATCTGGAATAAAGACATGAGGATGCCGATATCTGCTGCAGAGAAATGCTCTGACTGCAGATAAAGCCCCCAATAAGGAACAAATGCACCTACAAAAAAATAATAGATGAAATAAAAACGTGAGAGCCGGTAATGAAGTTTGCTGTGCATATCGATTTAATCTATAACAAGTAGCGGTAATAAAAAAGTCGGCCTAAGCCGACTTTTTTACTGTTTGCACAAGTCAGTTAAGAAACCAGCATAGAATATAACTGATCCTTCAAAACCGCACGTTTTTTCTTCTGGTCTTCAATATTTTCATCAGCAACCGGTGAACCCAGGTTTTCCAGATTCTCAACTTCTTTAGTCACTACATGGTATTCATCAAACAACTTTGCAAAGTGTGCATTGTTGAGCTTTAAAGCGTGAATTTTTTCACGGTGCTCAGGTAATTCGTGGACTAAATCGTGATGCTCAACACTCATTGTATTTCCTTCAATATAGTTAAAATTAAATCGGCAAGCTATGCGGTCATTGTGAGCCTGTGCAGATTTAGCGTCATGATGTAAATCAAAGCACTGCTTAAATAGCTAGCTGATTTTAGGCGTTGTACAGTGCACGTCAGCATTCTGCCCACGATTGCGCAAGGCATGGTCCATCAGCACCATCGCCAGCATCGCTTCAACAATCGGCGTTGCGCGCACTCCTACACAAGGGTCATGGCGGCCTGTAGTCTGCATCAACACCGCATTGCCATCTTTATCAATTGAACGGCGCTCCTGCGGAATACTCGATGTTGGCTTTAAAGCCACATTGACACGAATCTCCTGGCCGGTTGAAATGCCGCCTAAAATGCCACCGGCATGGTTAGAAACAAAACCTTGCGGCGTCATTTCATCTGAATGCACGCTACCACGCTGGGCAACCGATGCAAAGCCTTCACCGATTTCTACACCTTTAACCGCATTAATGCTCATCATGGCATATGCTATTTCCGCATCCAGCCTGTCAAAAACTGGCTCACCCCAGCCTACAGGCACGCCCTCAGCCACTACGGTAATGCGCGCACCAACAGAGTCGCGCTCGGCACGGATTTTATCCAGATATTCTTCCAGCTTAGGCAAAACGCTAGTGTTTGCAGAGAAGAACGGGTTTTCATTCACTACATCCCAACTTTCAAATGGAATCTCGATTTCGCCAAGCTGGCTCATATAACCGCGTACAGTCACACCAAAACGCTCTTTCAGCCATTTTTTAGCAATCGCCCCTGCAGCCACCCGCACTGCAGTTTCACGCGCACTTGATCGGCCACCGCCACGGTAATCCCTGATGCCATACTTCTGTGTATAAGTATAATCAGCATGGCCAGGACGGAACGTATCCATGATTTTGCTGTAATCCTGGCTGCGCTGGTCGGTATTGCGAATCAGCAATCCGATAGGGGCGCCAGTGGTTTTACCCTCAAACACACCGGAAAGTATTTCTACAGCGTCTGCCTCCTGGCGCTGCGTAACATGGCGGGAAGTGCCAGGTTTACGGCGATCAAGGTCAATCTGCAAATCTTCAGCAGTCAGCGCCAGGCCAGGCGGGCAACCATCCACCACGCCACCGATGGCAGCGCCATGAGACTCGCCAAACGAAGTAAAAGTAAAAAGTGTACCTAGTGTATTGCCGGACATGATGCGACCTCAATGAAAGTTAATGAATTTTAACATACCAAGTGACAGTATTAATTCACAAGACTGATTCACGCGCTTAATTGGCAAGCCCTTTAACCCACTGCCCATATATTTGCTTTGCGACTTTGTTCAGAAAAAAACAATGCAAAGGTAAATTTTGCGTGATTTCTGCAGCCGGCTGCACCGCAGGGCTGTTGTTAGCTGCTTCTAGTTCATCCGCACCTATTTCACACCAAGCTTCAACCATTTCTGGCGTCATCTCAATATGGCACTGAAACGCCAGATGCTTGCCCAATGCATATGCCTGGTTCCGGCAATGTGGCCCAGCCAGCATATGCACTGCGCCAGCTGGCAGGGTAAAGGTTTCACCATGCCAGTGAAATGCGTTAAACCCCTCAATGCTGCCAAACCAGTGGCTCGCAACTTCATTATCAGCGACTGACACCTCACCCCAGCCAATCTCCTTAACCGGGTTAAGGGCCACGCCGCCACCCAGCGCCTTACTGATAAGCTGCCCGCCCAGGCAATGCCCCAGCAGCGGAATATCCAGGCTGACTGCCTCCCGAATCAGATTCAGCAAGGGTGCAATCCACGGCAGGTCATCATTGACGCTCATGGCGCCGCCCATTAAAACTACACCGCTATACTCTGTAATTGATGGCGGAAGCGCTTCACCTGCATCAATCCTGACCAATTGCCATGGAATACCCTGTGCCTCTAAAAAAGTACCCAGATAGCCCGGCCCCTCTGCTACTGCGTGTCTGAATATCACTACTGGCTTCATTGCTTAATCACCTTGTATTGGCCAACTTGAATATCATCAACCGTGTAATTTCCAACTGCATAGCGAATCAATCTCAAAGTCGGAAACCCGACTTTTGCTGTCATACGCCGCACCTGACGATTTTTGCCTTCTGATATCTTCACTTGCAGCCAAGTGGTAGGAATTGCCTTGCGCTCACGTATTGGCGGGTTTCTTGTCCACAGGTTTGCCGGCTCCGGCATTATTTTCACATCTGCCGGCCGGGTGAAAAAATCACCCAAATCCACACCGGTTCGTAGCGGCTGCAAGTCAGCGTCTGTTGGCGCCCCTTCAACCTGAACCCAATAAGTTTTAATTTCTTTATACTTAGGGTCACTTAAACGATGTTGCAATGCACCATCATCGGTTAAAATAAGCAATCCTTCTGAATCTGTATCTAATCGCCCTGCGGCGTATACATCAGGAATAGGAATAAAGTCTTTTAACGTGGCGTGCCCGTCTTTCCCATTTTTAGGGTCATGCGGACTGAACTGGCACACGACGTTAAAAGGTTTATTGAATAAAATTATCATATTAGGAAATTTTTAATGACTTCTAAAATTATCAAACCTGTAACGGGCGAAAAAATCACAGTCAACGCGGACAACTCGCTGAATGTACCCAATCACCCGATTATCCCATTTATTGAAGGCGATGGCATAGGTATCGACATTACACCGCCTATGATAAAAGTAGTCGATGAAGCGGTGAACAAAGCCTACAGCGGCACACGCAAAATCTCCTGGATGGAAGTTTATGCCGGTGAAAAAGCAGTTAAAGTTTACGGCAAGGATCAAGACGGCAAAGACACTTGGCTGCCATCTGAAACCATGCAAGCCGTGCGTGACTATGTAGTGTCTATCAAAGGCCCGCTCACTACCCCTGTTGGCGGCGGCATTCGCTCCCTGAATGTGAGCTTGCGTCAGGAGCTTGATTTATACGTATGCTTACGCCCTGTGCAATACTTTACCGGCGTGCCTAGCCCGGTAAAACACCCTGAAAAAACCGACATGGTGATTTTCCGTGAAAATACTGAAGACATCTATGCAGGTATTGAATGGGCAGCAGGTACTGATGAAGTTGAAAAAGTAATCAACTTCTTAAGCGATATGGGCGTACGTAAAAAAATCCGCTTCCCGGAGTGTTCAGCAATCGGCATCAAACCTGTATCAGTAGACGGCAGCAAGCGTTTAGTGCGCAAAGCAATCCAGTACGCCATCGACAACAATCGCAAATCTGTCACCATTGCGCACAAAGGCAATATCATGAAGTTCACTGAAGGCGGCTTCAGGGACTGGGGTTATGAAGTGGCCAAACAGGAATTCGGCGCGGTTGAAATTGACGGCGGCCCATGGTGCAAACTGCCAAACGGCATCGTCATTAAAGACTGTATCGCCGATGCATTCCTGCAGGAAATCCTGCTGCACCCACAGGATTACGACGTGGTTGCCACGCTGAACCTGAACGGCGACTATATGAGTGATGCGTTAGCGGCACAAGTTGGCGGCATCGGCATTGCGCCTGGTGCAAACTTAAGCGATACCGTAGCGATGTTTGAAGCAACCCATGGTACAGCACCGAAAATTGCCGGTAAGAACATTGCCAACCCAAGCTCACTGATTCTTTCAGCAGAAATGATGCTGCGTCATTTAGGCTGGACAGAAGCTGCTGACCTGGTATTAAAAGGCGTGGCTAATGCCATTGTTGCCAAACGTGTAACCAGCGACTTTTCAACCCAGATGGAAGGCGCTACCCAAGTAGGCACTTCAGAGTTCGGTGACGAAATCATTGCCAACATGCAATAACTCACTGATGTAACTAGCAATAAAAAAACGGCACATAAAATAATATTTTATGTGCCGTTTTTAGGTTCAGATTCATTACCCTAAGGTAACTAACCCGATAATATTTAGGCTTAAGCCTTTTGAATATTTGAAGCTTGTTTACCTTTTGGGCCTTCAGTCAAATCAAAGCTCACACGTTGACCTTCTTTCAGGCTCTTGTAACCAGACTCTACGATTGCAGAGAAGTGTGCGAATAAATCGTCACCACCATCATCTGGGGTAATAAAACCAAAACCTTTAGAATCGTTAAACCATTTCACGGTACCTGTTGCCATCTCATACATCCTTACATAATACAAAAGGGGGGCGCCCCAAAAAGTTTGCCTCAAGAACAGAAGTCGCAGTAACTAAAATTAAAGCAGGCTACAAAAAACTCGAATTCAAACACCTAACCATATTTATAAGTTGGTTTTTCTGTGATGTCAAGGAGTTTTTAACAACTTCAAATAATTTGTAATAGTTTATTTACATTTGCAAATTCAATTTAATATTTTAGCCATACTGAGCAATCACGCGCATGGCAAGCATCTAAGCCTACAGTCTTTACAAAGAATAGTGTAAAGTGCATTATTGGCTAAAATAATTATAATCGGAATAGCGCTTAAGCTAATTTATCTCACTTTCAAATATGGCAACTGTACCCGCACAAACCAAGTTAAGTGGCTTGGCTCGCACCTTAATTCAGGAAAAGTTACTTTCTGAAGATGAGGCCAGAGCGATTGAAGAACAGGCGCATACTGCCAAAACCGCATTTATCGCACAACTTATACAAAGCAAAAAACTTAGCCCTCTCGCTATTGCCGAAACAGCCGCTAAAGCCTTCGGTTTTCCATATTTCAATCTGGACGCATTCAATCAGGATTATCTTCCGGCAAAAAGAATTGATGCCAAGCTGATGCAATCAAATCGCGTGTTAGCGCTGCATACGCGTAACAACACGCTTTTCGTCGCCATATCAGACCCTACCAATATACACGCCCTTGATAGCGTGCAATTCCAGATGGGCATGAATATATCGCCCATTGTTGTTGAGGATGACAAACTGGGGCGCTGGATAAGCAAACTCGTAGAGGCAACCGATACCAGCTTGAAATCTCTTGATGTGGAAGATGGAGACTTCGGTTTTGGTGACGATGCTGCACAAGTTGAAGATGCACCTGTGGATTCAGAAGTAGATGATGCGCCGGTTGTGAAGTTTCTTAACAAAATGTTGCTGGACGCCATCAACATGGGTGCTTCAGACTTACACTTTGAGCCGTATGAAAAATTTTACCGTGTACGCTACCGGGTAGACGGTATTCTGCGTGAGATTTCCCAACCGCCTCTGGCTATTAAGGAAAAGCTTGCTTCCCGTATCAAGGTCATCTCCAGCATGGATATTTCCGAGAAGCGCATCCCTCAGGATGGTCGCATGAAACTGGTGCTATCCAAGACGCGCACTATTGATTTCCGCGTGAGCACATTGCCATTGATCAATGGTGAAAAAATCGTAATGCGTATTCTAGACCCAACCAGCGCTACGCTTGGCATCGAAGCCCTGGGCTATGAACCGATTCAGAAAGAACGCTTGCTGAATGCAGTCAGCCGTCCTTATGGGCTTGTGCTGGTTACGGGCCCAACAGGTTCAGGCAAAACCGTTTCGCTATATACATGCCTCAACATTCTGAACAACCCTACAGTCAATATCTCTACTGCCGAGGACCCATGTGAAATACCGCTTGCAGGTATTAATCAGGTAAACGTGAACGACAAACAGGGCCTTACCTTTGCTGCCGCGCTGAAATCATTCTTACGTCAGGATCCTGACATCATTATGATTGGTGAGATTCGCGACCTTGAAACAGCCGATATGGCAATCAAAGCCGCATCTACCGGGCATATGGTGCTATCAACCTTGCATACCAACGATGCCCCATCAACATTAACGCGTCTTCTTAACATGGGCGTTGCACCATTCAACATCGCATCTGCGGTATCGCTTATTACTGCGCAGCGCCTGGCCAGAAGGCTTTGCAAACACTGCAAGATTCCACTTACAGTGCCTAAAGAGGCCTTGTTAAGTGTAGGTTTCATTGAAGAAGACTTTAAAGAAAATTGGCAGCTCTACGGACATAACCCAGATGGCTGCGAATTATGCAATAGCGGCTATAAAGGCCGCGTTGGTATCTATCAAGTGATGCCAGTCACCGATGCAATCAGCCGTATCATCATGAAAAACGGTACTGCACATGACATTGCAGATCAAGCCAGACTTGAGGGGGTGAATGATCTGCGCCGTTCAGGCATATTAAAAGTGATACAAGGACTAACTTCCATAGAAGAAGTAGAAGCTTGCACCAATGAGTGATTTTCAACTTGATAATAATAAATATAAACCAATGCATGTAATAACTTACATAGGGAATCAGCATGGCCGCCAATCCTAAAGCAGCAAAAGAAGCAACCTACGTCTGGCAAGGTAGAGACAAAAAAGGAAAAGCCATCAAAGGGGAAATGAAAGCCTCTGGAGAAGCTTTTGTAAACGTTACTCTGCGCCGCCAAGGCATCATCGTTACCAAAGTTAAAAAACAGAGTGGCTTGGCCAGCAAAGGTAAGGTTTCTGAAAAGGACATTACGCTTTTCACGCGTCAATTGGCTACCATGATGAAATCAGGCGTGCCTCTGCTTCAGTCCTTTGACATTGTGGGAAAAGGGCATAACAACCCTGCTGTTTCAAAGCTTTTAAACGATATTAAATCAGATGTTGAAACCGGCAGCAGCCTGAGTGCCGCCTTTCGCAAATATCCGCTCTACTTCGATGCCTTGTTTTGCAACCTGATAGGCGCGGGCGAGCAAGCTGGTATTCTTGATACCTTACTGGACAGGCTGGCGACATATAAAGAAAAAATTCTTGCCATCAAATCAAAAATCAAGTCTGCACTTTTTTATCCAATATCTATTCTCGTTGTTGCATTTATCATTACTGCAGTGATTATGATTTTTGTAGTGCCCGCTTTTAAAGAACTATTTACCAGTTTTGGTGCTGACCTGCCTGCACCAACACTGGTGGTGATGGCGATTTCCGATATTTTTGTGCAATGGTGGTGGGCAATATTCGGCTCTCTAGGATTTGCAATCTGGTTTTTCTTTTATACCTGGAAGCGCTCTTTAGCAATGCAGGCTACCATGGATAGACTCATTCTCAAGGTTCCGGTATTTGGTGAACTGGTTCGCAAAGCAACCATTGCCCGTTTCTCACGCACATTGGCTACAATGTTTTCAGCCGGCGTTCCTTTGGTAGAAGCATTAGACTCGGTAGCTGGTGCTTCTGGAAACCGCGTTTACTATGATGCAACTAAAAGAGTACAAAGCGAGATCAGCACCGGCACGAGCTTGACAGTTGCCATGCAGAACTGCGGAGTGTTCCCTAACATGGTGCTGCAAATGACAGCAATCGGTGAGGAATCAGGGGCTCTGGACTCCATGCTAAGCAAGGTGGCTGACTTCTATGAGGCAGAAGTAGATGATGCGGTTGAGGCACTGTCCAGCCTGATGGAACCTATCATCATGGTTGTACTGGGTACACTGATCGGCGGCTTGGTAATTGCAATGTACTTACCAATCTTCAAACTAGGTCAAATCATAGGCTAAGGTCGTACATCATTATTAAAAATGCAGCCAGAAAATAAAAAAAACGACCATTTTATGGTCGTTTTTTTATTTTATTTTCAATACTTATTTGCGCTTATTTTTTTGATGTAGCAGACAGCATGCGTTCAATTTCTTTATAAGGCTGCGCACCTAACATACGTCTGCCATCTGCAAAAATCAAGGTTGGCGTACTGGTTACGCCTATTTTCCTGGCCAGCTGCCCCACTTTTTCCAAAGGAACCTCACAATTACCTGCAGCTGCCGGAAGCTGATCTCGCAATATCCAGTCACTCCATGCTTTCGCCCTGTCATTGGCACACCAGATAAGTTTAGATTTGTTGGCGGCATCAGGGTGCAATTGCTCGATTGGATACAAAAATGTATAAATAGTTACATCAGTGATGTTGCTAAGCTCATTGCGCTCAAGGCGTTTGCAATATGGGCAATCTACGTCTGAAAACACTACCAGTTTGCGACTGCCGTTACCTTTGACCACTTTGATTGCCTGATCAAGGGGCAGGCTGGCAAAATCAATTTTAGTCAACTCTTCCAGACGCTCACCCGTAATGTCTTTTTTGGTTTTTGTATCAACCATATGGCCTTCAGCGATTAAAAAAGAGACTTTTTCATCAGTGTAGATAATCTGCCCGCCCATAAAGACCTCGTACAATCCGGCAAAGGCTGTTTTAGTGACTTTATCCACTTTAAACTTTGGATAGGCAGCTTCAACAGCTTTTTTAACCCCCGCCTCATCGGCCATTGCGAATGTTGACAATGCACTTATCAGGGCAATGCCGATCATTTTTTTTATCATTTAGATTCCTTTAAGTTTTGTGGCTTTTAATGACGCACATGTTGATGTTAATTGGTTTCAATAAATACTGGATCAGATTAAAGTTCGACTGCATTTTTTACCAGCATTTTTCTGACTAACTGCTGATTGGTCGCGGCCAGGCCCCAGTTCCTTACTTTCTGCAAGATAGGATTCTGGTTTTCAAACAAGTGATACAGACCATTTGTCAGCATCAGCATATTCGACACATCAGCCTTTCTGCTACGTATATATCGTTTTAACAGACCCGCATCGTTAACGGGCTGATAGACATGTTTGCTGGCAATCACGTTTAGCAATTCTATAATATCGCGAAACCCCAGGTTGACCCCCTGCCCGGCCATCGGATGTATGCGGTGCGCGGCATCGCCCACCAGCACAATGGAGCCCCGCACGAAGGTTTCTGCTTTTTTCAAAACCAGAGGGAAAGCAGCCGGCTCGCCAAGCATGGTCAGCTTACCCAGTGCAGAGCCACCGGCAAGCATCACTTGCTGGGTAAAAGCGTCCGCATCCAGTTTCATCAGGTTATCTGCATATTGCGATGGCGCAGACCAGACAATGGAAATCTTGTTGCCCGGCAAAGGCAACCAAGCCAATATACTACAATGCTCATCTGTAGCATGCGCAGCTTTATCCAGCCTGAACCATTGCCTGGCGATATTGCCATGCGGCTTTTCTGTAATGAAATTCGCTACGATGGCAGTCTGCTGGTACGGCTTCTGTTCCACCTGAATAGCAAGCTGCCGGCGCACCCATGAATTAACGCCGTCAGCAGCCAGCAACAGCGTACTTTCCATCACGATTTGTGCCCCGGTCTGCTGGTCTTTCAGGATAAGTGTCGCCTGCTTCTGACCTGCACTGACATCAATACAGGTTTGCCCGAACAGCGTCTTGACACCAAAGGCCTGCACCTGCTGCAACAGCGCATTTTTCAGCGCACGTTCTTCTACAATAAAACCCAGGCCGTCTGCATTCACATCCTCGGCGGCAAGGCGTAAAGGCGTAATGCCTGCATCAGCCCATATTTCCATTGCCTGCATTTCGGCTATGCGTGACGCCTGCATCAACTGCCAGGCACCCAGCTCGCCTAGCCACTGCGCATTTTTAGGGCTGATTGCATAAATACGCTGGTCCCAATCCATATCAGACTCAGGCATCTGCCCTGATGATGACTGTAGATGTTCCTGATTATCCACAAGCGCCACATCATAGCCCGCCTTGCGCATGGCCACGGCGGCAGACAACCCTACCAGCCCGGCGCCGACGATGGTGACATCTACTTTTAAGGTGTCGCTTTTTAAGGTATTGCTTTTAAAAGTGTCGCTCATTTGCCAAAGCTCATTTTACCGACCAGATGCCGCTTGATTGGCTTAACCAGATCAAACAGCCCGATGCCGGCGCTTCTTAATCCGGAAACACCCAATATGTCGTTAGAAAAGATGTTCACCAAGAAGTCTGTGAACAACAAACCGTTTTTAGTGTCTGTCTTGCGGCTTGCACGGTAGGCAGCCAGCATCTCACTGCCCCCCAATTCGCCTGCCGCGCCGGCAATATGACGGGCGAGCACTTCAGCATCACGCAAACCCACATTAAAACCCTGCCCAGCTACCGGGTGCATGGTTTGAGCAGCATTACCGATCACCACCATATGCGGCGTATCGGCGGCCTGCAATTGCGATAGCTTCAATGGAAAAGTCATGCGTTTTTCCACACTTAAGAAACGCCCTACCCTGTCACCGAATGCCGCATGGAACTGTGCCAGAAATTCAGCATCACTCAGTTCCAGCAGCGGCGCAATGCGCGCTTTCTGGCCGGTCCATACCAGTGAAAAATCACGTTCGCCATTAGGCAGCAGCGCCATTGGACCATGCGCGGTAAAGCGCTCATAAGCAATATTATTGTGCGGGAGTTCGGCACTGACTTTGGTAATCAAGGCATCATGGCCGTATTCCTTGGTATCGCGTTTCAAGCCGGCCACTTCTTCCAGGCTGCGTCCGCCATCGGCCAGCACCACCAATGCACATTCCATCTCATGCGATTCGCCTTGCCGCACATAGCGTACATCGGCACATGCCGCATTATGAGTAATTGATGAGGCCTGTGCCTCATCAAGCAAATGAATCATCGGAAACTGCGGCATCTGTGCATTCAGCACCGTACATAAAGCACCGTAAGAAACCACATAGCCCAAGGCTTCCTGCTGGTAATCTTCTGCCTGCAAAAGGCTGCGGCCTATGCTGCCTTTCTGCGACACATGAATCGTATTGATGGCTGTGGCATGCAGTGCCAGCGCTTGCCAGACACCAAGCTTCTCAAGAATCTTGCGCGTACCGTAAGATAGCGCCAAAGCACGTGTATCTTGATTGGCAGCCCCCTGTTTGCGCGCCTCGAGCACTGTGCTGGCGATGCCGTTGTTAGCCAGCAGCAATGACAGCACCATCCCTACCGGGCCGCCACCTACTATGACAATATCTTTGGTCTCATGCATTATCGCGCCATCACACTTTCAATTTCAGCCACCGTTTTCGGGGCATCAACAGTAATCACATCGCAGCCGTTTGCGGTAACAAGCACATCATCTTCAATACGAATGCCGATATTCCAGAAATGCTCAGGCACGTTGTCAGCAGGCCGGATGTAGCAGCCCGGCTCCACAGTCAGCATCATGCCAGGCGCCAATGTGCGCCAGTCACCGATTTTATCCTTGTATTCACCCGCATCGTGCACATCAAGCCCCAGCCAATGGCCGGTGCGGTGCATATAGAACTGGCGGTAGGCGCCTGTTTCCAGCACGGCATCTTTAGTACCGTGGCACCAGCCAAAATCAATAAAGCCCTGCACCAGGACGTCAAGCGCCGCTTCATGCGGGTTATTCCAGTGGCTCTGCGGGCCTACTTTTGCTATTGCAGCAGCCTGCGCCGACAATACCAGCTCATATACATCCTTCTGCGCTGCACTGAATTTACCATTCACGGGAAATGTACGCGTAATATCAGAAGCGTAGCCATCCAACTCACAGCCGGCATCAATCAATAACAGGTCGCCATCATTCAGCATGGCATTATTGGCGTTGTAATGCAGCGTGCATGCATTGGCACCACCTGCAACAATACTGGTGTAAGCCGGCGCCTGCGCACCAAAACGGTAGAACTCATGCAGAAATTCGGCTTCGATTTCATATTCCATACGCCCGACATGCACCTTTTGCATCGCACGCTTGTGCGCACTGGCAGCAATCTTGGCAGAGCGACACATCAAGGCCTGTTCGGCAGGCGATTTAAATAAACGCATCTCATCCACAAGCTTGCGGACATCCGTTACATCATCCGGAGCACTCACGCCGGCACGCGCCTGTGCCCGTACCTGGTTCAGCCAGCCCGTAACGCGGGCATCCCAAGCGGCATCTACGCCTAAACTAAAAAACAGTTTGCTTTGGTTCGCCAGTAACTTGGGTGCAATTTCATCAAGCTGATGAATGGAATAAGCCTCGTCAAAACCGAACTCGGCTACCGCTGCATCAGGGCCAAAGCGGAAGCCATCCCAGATCTCGCGCTCCATGTCTTTATCGCGGCAGAACAAAACACTGCGCGGGGCTATGCCTTTCGATGCATCGCCAGCCAGCAGAACCAGCAGCGACTCTGGCTCTTTAAAACCGGTAAGATAATAAAAATAGCTATCAAAGCGGTAAGGATAGTGGCTATCACGGTTGCGTATCGCCTCCGGTGCGGTCGGTATGATTGCAATCCCGGCCTGCATCGATTGCATCAGCGCCAGGCGCCGGTTTTTAAACTCAGTAATATCAGATAGGTTCATTTGTCATTTCTATTGTGTCTGGCAACAATGTCGCATCAGGTATTAAGCAATTGACTATCTAGCGCATGCAAACGTTCAGGCGTGCCTATATCATACCAGGCTCCCTGATGGTGGCTGCCACTCACCAAACCCTGTGCCATTGCAGCTTTAAGCAGCGGCGCCAGCTTGGCCGCCGAGCCGCGTACTACATCGGCAAAAAGACTAGGGTGATAGACACCTATACCTGAAAAAGTCAGTTTCTCACCGCCTTCCGGCATGATCTTTTCATCAGTCAGGGCAAAATCCCCTGCCGGATGCTGGGGCGGATTACCCACCATCACCAGATGCGCAAGATTCGGTTCATGCAGGTGCAAACCGGCAAAATCAATATCGGTGAACACATCGCCGTTAACTACCAGAAACGGCCCGGCACCCAGCATGGGCATGGCATTGGCGATGCCGCCTGCGGTTTCAAGCGCGGTCTTTTCCGGCGAATACTGTATATTCAGCTGCCACTGGCTGCCATCGCCAAGCGCAGCTTCAATCTGCTCGCCCAAGTGCGCGTGGTTAATCACCACATCGGTAAAGCCGGCTTTTGCAAGACGCTCAAGATGCCAGGCGATGAGCGGCTTACCGCCGACTTTCAGCAGCGGCTTGGGAGTATGGTCTGTGAGTGGACGCATGCGTTCACCACGGCCAGCAGCAAGAATCATGGCTTTCATTAAAAGGTATACCCTACCTGTGCCTGTTTGTTTTCCAGCGCATCCAGTAGGCGCAGCAAGGGTTTCAGCTCAATGTAACGCTCGCAGGCCTTGCGCAGATACTCCAGCACCAATGGCATATCTTTTAAATATCCATCTTTGCCATCACGGTGGTACAGCCTTGCAAATATACCCAGCACCTTGATATGGCGCTGCGCGCCCATGTATTCAAAATCACGGTAAAACTCGCTGAAATCTGCTGAAACAGGCAAACCCTGTTTTTTTGCAACCTGCCAATAGCGCACCAGCCAATCGATAATTTGCTCCTCATCCCAGCTGATGTAGGCATCTTTCAGCAGCGACACCAGGTCATAGGTGATTGCGCCATACACCGCATCCTGAAAATCCAGCACACCCGGGTTGTCGTCACACACCATCAAATTGCGCGAATGATAGTCGCGATGCACATACACCTGCCCCTGTGCCAGGATATTCTGGTTCAGCAAACCAAAAACCTTATGCAGGTCATTCTGCTGCTTCTCATCCAGCACAACGTTGAGGTGCTTGCCCACATACCAGTCCGGGAATAATTGCATTTCGCGTGTCAGCAGCGCTTCATCGTAGTTCGGCAGCACATCAGGTGTGCTCGCCAGCTGCAGTTTAATTAACGCCATGTTTGCATCATGATACAAACGCGGCGCAGTATCGTCATTGAGCTGGCTCAAATAAGTGACATCACCTAAATCGCTTAACAGCAGAAATCCTTGTGCAAGATCCTGCGCCAGCACTTTCGGCACGTGCATGCCGGCATCACCAAACAGCCTGGCAATACGCACAAAAGGCTCGCAGTTCTCATGCGGGGGCGGCGCATCCATTGCAATCAGGGTTTTATCTGCCAGATGCACCCTGAAATAACGCCTGAAACTCGCATCCGCCGAAGCCGTGGTAAGCGTAAAATCCGAATGCTGCAGTGCGCTTTGCAGCCATATACCGAGTTGATCCTGCCTATTGTCTACTTGCGTGTTATTCACCACAGAATTCCCAAACCTTATTATAATTTTTACCTAAATCAGCCGTTGATGGTTTGCGCCTAAAAAATCAAACCAGAATGGCCAATTGTGAATTTTTCATTGCCAAAAAGTGCAATTTATGAGATTTTATCACTGATAAAATAAAACCGTTTGCCTATATACCCGTGCCTTTAACCTCATCGTTCCGCTCCAAGCCAATTTCAATGGTAGCACCATGCTAAAGAATCGCATTTTAGCCAGCTTTGCTGCAATTGTACTGGCACACAATTCTGTTTCCCATGCCGAGGTCAGCAATCAGGGTGATTCAGAACCGTCGAACAAAGCACTCGAAAAACAAGACGTGCCGCCCGAAGGCATGGTAATCGAAGGTGAAAAGCTGGAGCTGCACCTGGATCGCAAGATGCGCGCGCTGGGCAACGCTGTGCTGCATCAGGACAAGCAAGACATCTACGGTGACACGATAGACTATGACACGCTCAATGATGAACTCCATGTCACCGGAAATGTTCGCATTGAATCAGAGAACACCAAACTGACAGGGCCTGACCTGCGGATGCGCTTGTCAGAGAGTACCGGCGAAATGCATGATGCTTCCATCTCGATGACAGGCACGGCTGCCACCCTGCAGAAAAAAAACCGCCCGGTCAGTTCAGAAACATTTGCAAGAAAACTCGGCAGCCTGCAAAGCCAGCAGATTGGCAACGATAGCTCATATGCCGCGCCCTTTGATCTGGAAACCACAGACAGTCCGTATTCAAACAGCAGCCTGAAACCACGTGCAACCAAGGCACGTGGCGATGCAGAAGCCATCTTTTTTGAAGGTGAAGATAAAAAGCGCCTGGTCGGTGCGCGCTACACCACTTGCGCCCCCGGGGTGGATGACTGGTATATCAAAGCAAGCGAAATATCCCTGAACGACTACACCAATACCGGATCGGCCAAAAACGCACGCATCGAATTCAAAGATGTGCCATTGCTGTACGCCCCCTGGATTAGCTTCTCATTCAACGACCAGCGCAAAAGCGGCCTGCTGGCGCCTACAATCGGCAGTACCAGCCGCAGCGGTTTTGAGGTGCTGGCGCCTTACTACTGGAATATCGCACCGAATATGGACGCAACATTTGCCGTGCGCGAGCTGAGCAAGCGCGGCGTCCAGCTGCAGGGTGAATTCAGGTATATGGAAGAAAACTACGCCGGCACCAGTAACGTGGAATACCTGCCCTCTGACAGTCTGAGCCATACGACACGCTATTATGCCAACCTGAAACACCGGCAAAATCTCGGAAATGGGTGGTCTGCAGGCTACAGCCTGGAAAAAGTCTCTGACGACCAGTATTTTTCAGAGCTTTCTACACGCATCGTCACCACCAGCCGCGTAAACCTGCCGCAGCAGCTGAACCTGGATTATGCTGACGACACCTGGCGCTTCAATGCAATCGCCCAGAAATTCCAGACGCTGAGCACTAACAACAACTCTTACCCATACGAGCGTCTGCCGCAGGTCACCATGATCGGAAACGATTATTACGGCGACGTGAATGCCAACCTGTACACCCAGGTTGTAAGCTTTGATACCAACCAGAATGACCCCAACCGCGCCACCAAGGTGACGGGTGGCCGCATCACGGCTTACCCCAGCATCAGCATTCCTTTTACCAAGCCATACGGTTATGTAACGCCTAAGTTCGGCATCCACCACACAAGCTACTTCCTGGACAAGAACGCCACTACAGATTCTATTGACCGCACACTGCCGATATTTACCCTGGATAGCGGGATGTATTTCGACCGCGATTTCAAAATCGCAAACCGCGGCTACTCCCAGACCATCGAACCGCGGCTGTTCTATGTTTACATTCCGGAACGCAAACAATCAAACATCCCGATTTTTGACAGCGGGCTGGCTGACTTGAACTTCAGCTCATTATTCAGCGAGAACCAGTTCACAGGCAACGACCGCGTCAACGATGCCAACCAGCTGAGTTTTGCCGTGACTACACGCTTTATTGAAAGCAGCAGCGGCGAGCAGCGCCTGTCAGCCTCTATCGGCCAGCGCTACTATTTTGCCGACCAGAAAGTCACCTTGCCGGGTGTTGCGCCACGCCAGAACAACAGTTCAGACATCATCGCCGGCATCAGCGGGCAACTGAAAAACAGTTGGATTGTTGATGCACTCTGGCAATACAACACAGACACTTCAAGCTCGGTGCGCTCCACCTTCAGCGGCCGCTACAACCCGGAACCCGGAAAAGTGCTGAACCTGAGTTACAGTTACAGAAAAGACTCCATTGACCAAGGCGACATCTCTGCACAGTGGCCGCTAGGCAGAAACTGGTATGGCGTCGGTCGTGCCAATTATTCTTTCAGGGAAAGCCGTATCATCGAAACAATCGGCGGTATCGAGTATGATGCAGGGTGCTGGCAGGCAAGATCGGTTATTCAGCGCGTGAGCACTGCAACCGCCCAAGCCAACTATGCGTTCTTCGTCCAGCTGGAGCTAGGCGGAATTGCGTCAATCGGCGCAAACCCACTGAAAGTCATCCAGCGCAATATCCCAGGCTATGTCAGCTCAGGTCTGATACCTGACACCAATCAACAATCATATTACGAGTAACTATGTTGCGCACCTTTGTTCAAATTCTATTATTAACCTTAATCGGATTCAGTCGCTTTGCTGTGGCCGCTCCTGAGATTGTTAAACTTGACCGCATTGTCGCGATCGTAGACCAGACTGTCATCACAGAACAGGAATTGGAAAACCGCATCCGCACAGTCAGCGCGCAGCTGACAAAACAGAATACTGAATTGCCGCCGGAAAATATCCTGCGCAAACAAATTCTGGAACGCCTAATTTCCGATGCACTGCAATTACAGTACGCGGCGCAAACCGGGCTTAAAGTAGACGACAATCAGCTTAACAAAACCGTAGAACGCATTGCGGAGCAGAACCAGATGTCACTGGCAGAATTCAGTGATGCCCTGGGCCGTGACGGAATCAGCATGACCAAGTTCCGGTCAGACATTCGCAATGAAATCACCATTGCACGCCTGCGTGAGCGTGAAGTGGAAAGCCGTGTGAATGTGAGTGAATCAGAGATTGACAACTTCCTCACCACACAGGCTTCGAGCAATGAAAACCAGGATGAATATGAGATCTCGCATATCGTGATCCGCATCCCGGAAGAAGGCACACCTGAAGAAATACAAAAGGCAAAAGCTAAAGTCGAAGACGCGATGAAAGCCCTGCAGGACGGCACCAGCTTCTCCAAGGTTTCTGCAAGTTTTTCAGATTCACCGAACGCGCTGGAAGGCGGCAGCCTGGGCTGGAAAGGCAGCGCCCAGCTCCCGGCACTGTTTCTGGATACCTTAAAAACAATGCAGACTGGCGACGTATCGGCAGTGCTGCGCAGCCCTAATGGCTTCCACATCCTCAAACTCACAAACAAACGCGGCGGCAACTCTCCATTGGTGATTGAACAGACGCATGCGCGCCATATTCTGATCAAGCTGTCGGAAGTGGTATCAGAAGCAGATGGCAAGAAAAAAATGGATGGCATCAAAGAACGTTTGGATAATGGTGAAAAGTTTGAAGTGCTGGCACGCCAGTTCTCGGAAGACGGCTCTGCATCAAGCGGCGGCGACCTGGGCTGGGTGAACCCAGGCGACACTGTACCCCAGTTTGAAAAAGCCATGAATGAACTGAAAGACAATCAGATCAGCGAACCTGTGCGCAGTCCGTTCGGCTGGCACATCATTCAGGTGCTGGAGCGCCGCAAGCAGGACATGAGCAAAGAAGCTGCCCGCCTCAAGGCACGCCAGGAGATTCGTGCCCGCAAAGCAGATGAAGCTTACCAGGACTGGGTACGTGAACTGCGTGACCGCGCCTATGTAGAACTGAGACTTGAAGACAAGTTTTAATTTCTCAATTCAGCCAGCTGCAAACTCTTGAACACACTGCCTCGCATTGCCATCACCGCAGGAGAGCCCGCCGGAATAGGGCCGGACCTCTGCGTGCTGCTGGCTCACAAGCCATTAAATGCGCAAATTGTGGTCATTGCCGATAGCGGCCTGCTTCAGGCAAGGGCTGCCCAGATCAAGGTTCCGTTAAATATCGTGCCTTTTGCAGAAGGCGCAGAAGGCGCAGAAAGCATAGTACAGCCCCACTCCGGTAACGGCACGCTCACGGTTTTGCATCATGCCGCCAGCCGCGCCGTTACTCCAGGGAAACTGGATAAACATAACAGCCAATATGTATTGGAAACACTAAAAACAGCAGCGCTGGGCTGCATGACAGGCCAAAACCAGAAGAGCCTGTTTGATGCCATGGTAACGGCGCCTGTGCATAAAGGCATCATCAACGATGCCGGCATCGCATTCAGCGGCCATACCGAATTTCTGGCAGAGCTTACCGGTACCGAACAAGTGGTGATGATGCTGGCAGGCGGCGGCATGCGCGTAGCTCTTGCCACTACCCACCTGCCGTTAAAAGATGTGCCCGCTGCGATTACCCAAAGCAGCCTGGAAACCACCATACGCATCCTGCACCATGACCTGACCACCAAATTCAGCATTGCCAACCCGCGCATTCTGGTGGCAGGGCTCAATCCGCATGCCGGTGAAGATGGCTATTTAGGCCGTGAAGAAATCGAAATTATCAACCCGGTACTGCAGCGGCTACGCAGTGAGGGCATGAATCTAATCGGCGCGCTGCCGGCAGACACCTTGTTTGCCAAACACCACCTGAGCCAGGCCGATGCAGTGCTTGCCATGTACCACGACCAAGGCCTGCCTGTACTCAAACATGCAAGCTTTGGCGGGGGCGTGAACATAACGCTGGGCTTGCCTATCATCCGCACATCGGTTGACCATGGCACCGCGCTGGACCTGGCAGGAACCGGAAAAATAGAAATCGGCAGCCTGCTGGCGGCCATTGAACTGGCGATTCAGCTTTCAAAAAATCAATCTAGCCGCAGATAAACGCAGATGCACACAGATAAAAACCAAATGCTCAACACAAGTTCCATATCCAAGAAGGTCTTCAAAATAATGTTTAACGCTTCATCAGTCTTCATCAAGTCCATCTGCGTTTATCTGCGTTTATCCGCGGCTAAATAAATTCCCCTATGAAACACGTCGCAAAAAAACGCTTTG
>Ga0208508_1000130_pt1 | contig 21016 bp, 17 predicted proteins | sample LakWasMeta1_LOW4_2_FD_183853 | JGI IMG/M metagenome (GOLD analysis project Ga0208508, IMG submission 183853) | Freshwater sediment methanotrophic microbial communities from Lake Washington under simulated oxygen tension - Sediment Metagenome... | ecosystem: Environmental > Aquatic > Freshwater >...
TGGATGATTTATTTTTATTACGCTTTTCCTTCAGCGATGCTTCTCGATGCGCCGTTTTTCCTGTGGTATCCTCCGGCATCCCTTCAACACCCCACTCCAGCGCCTGATCCTGCACATAACGTTTTTTAAGCTGCCAGGCAATTTGGGCGCGGGCAAGCTCGACCCCCAGATAAAATGCATGCGAGGCATCATCATCCACCTTCAAATTAGGGTACAGCGCAAAAGGATCCGTATTTTCAAATAAACCATCACGGTTATAGATAAACAAACCCTCTTCACCTACCTGTATGCGGAAGCTAGGGTCTTTAATCTGCGCGGCGATTTCCCTGATTTCATCAGCACTGTAAGTAAAAGGTCGCCTGTCATGCAAGCCCAATAAGCCGTTACTGTAGCCTCGCGGCAGCCTGTCATCGCGCTTTGCGGCAAACATCATACGACGGGCGACATCAGCCTCTGCAATAGCATTTACCGCATGCGGGCTGACAGAAGTCGCCAGCACGGCATTAATACCAAGCTCGCTAATCATGCCGAACAATATGGCATTAATGCCCGTAGTGTCGGCATCCGTGAGTTCAGTCAGATTACCAATGCCCATCATGATTTGAATGCCAGGGTATTCTTTGCGCAGTTTCTGGTAGCGAACGATTGAGTCGGTTAAACCAAAGTGAATCGGGTCAAGAATTGGATCAGCAATAAATGCCCGGCCGGCTTTCAGGCAGGCATCTATAGCCCGGTAAAGTGACGGCAGGCTATGCGGCTTAGCCGGAATCAGCACCGGAGTTGCTGCAACCTCATCTGCAATCCATAAGGTTTTTTCAGTCAGGCTTAACAAAAAGTCGGCACCTGCGTGGCCAGCTACGAGCAAATCATCGGTATTCAATGAATCTACGCTCACTTTAAAACCAAGCTGCTTCAGCGCTATTACCGCATCAGCCAGATGCGGGAATGGTATGGCAGGCAGGCAGCCCAGATCAATAACATCTGCGCCCTGCACCTTGAACTGCTGCGCTTTCCTGACAATACCCTCAACGCTTAAATAAGGTGCATCAACTATTTCAGCAAAAATATTTACGCTGTATTGGCTTAAATCCGGCGCGACACCGGCATGGCCGAAATACTGTGGCAGGTCTTTAAGGTCATCCGGGCCACGCTCTACCGGCACGCCATATTGCTTCTCAAGTGCTGTCAGATCTCCCTGACACAGGCCCGGAACGATCACCTTGTCGGCATCTCCGGCCTCTTTTAGCCTGCGCGAAATCAGGTCCGGCGTCATCAGGGCTGCAACAGAAACGCCAATCTGCTCTATGCGGTATTTGAATGGGGTGGTCTTGGGGTTATCTTGCACCTCACTCAGCACTTTATTGAGGCTTTTTTCTGCAAGTTTCCCAGTCAGAAAGAGAAGGTTTTTAGTCATAACGAAAGCTAGGCAATAGCCAGCAGTCTAGCCTTGATACTGGCATTGAGGTTTTGCATGTCGTCAACGACAGTGGTCGATTCAAAAGTCTTGAGCTTAGCGATGTTATCCAGGTCGATTGCACGCGGATAAACCTTTACCAGCTTATCGCGGGGCGCTTCCGACTCAAGCTCTGGTGCGGTATCGCAGGCAAAAACGATGCTCGGCACACGCGTTTTACCGGCTTGTGCGTATAGATTGGTTACCAGGCTGTCCGAAAAGCCATACGCCATCTTAGCGATAGTATTTGATGTAGCCGGTGCAATCACCAATGTGTGGTATTTACCATGGTAAAATAGCTCGACCGGTACGCTGCTGGCAGTTTTGTCCTGATAGACACGGTGCCCGGTGCTGATTAACTGCTTCTGGAATCCGTATTGCTGAATAATCTCTGCGGCAGCCCTGCTTAAAAAAACATCGACATCTTTCAATGTTCCCAAGATGGCAAGTGATTCACGCAGGTAATGTCCGGAGCCGGTAATGGCCCATGCAAGGCGTTGATTCATTTGATTACCAACTTTCATACTGACACCAGCAGCATGGCTGGCTTACAAAACGTATTGAAGAATAAACGCCTGACTGAACGACCATCAGGCGCCAATAAATCAATTAAGCAAATGGATGTTCAATCACGATAGTTTCATCACGCTCAGGGCCTGTAGAAACGATTGCAATCGGAACGCCACATACGGCTTCCAGACGCTTCAGGTAGTTTTGGGCATTTTTTGGCAGGCCATCCCAAGTCTTCACACCGAATGTACTTTCAGTCCAGCCAGGTACGGTTTCATAGATTGGCTTGCAGCCAGCCACGTCATCAGCACCCACTGGCAGTAAATCAATCTTCTTGCCGTCCAGCTCGTAACCTGTGCAGATATTAAGCGATTCGATACCATCAAGCACATCCAGCTTGGTAATACATAAACCGGTCAAACCGTTAATCATTGCAGAGCGGCGCAGCGCAGCAGCATCAAACCAGCCACAGCGACGTTTACGTTTGGTCACCGTGCCGATTTCCTGACCTTTGTTGGACATCTGGTAACCAGGCGTACCCTGGGTTTCAATATCAAGCTCACTTGGGAAAGGGCCACCGCCCACACGTGTGGTGTATGCCTTGGTGATGCCCAATACATAATGCAGCATATTGGCGCCGACACCGGTACCGGCAGACGCCTGGCCTGCGATACAGTTACTTGAAGTCACATAAGGGTACGTACCATGGTCAATATCCAGTAAAGTGCCTTGTGCACCTTCAAACAATAAATTCTCACCTCTGGCGTTAGCTGCGTAAATTTCAGCTGAAACATCGGCAATCATCGGCTTTAAAGCGATAGCATGCTGCATGCTGGCATCGTACTGCTGATTAAAATCAACCGCTTTTGCACCCAGATACTGCGTGAGCACAAAATTGTGGTAATCCATCACTTCGCCCAGTTTTTCTGCAAAACGCTCTGGGTAAAATAAGTCATAAACACGCAATGCACGGCGTGCTACTTTATCTTCATAAGTCGGGCCTATGCCTTTGCCTGTGGTACCGATTTTTTTATCTGCACTGCGTTTGGCTTCACGCGCAACATCCACTGCAACATGGTGGCTTAAAATCAGCGGACAGCCCGGGCTGACTTTCAAACGGTTTTTAACTTGCAGCCCATCTTTTTCGAGCGCGGTAATCTCGCTTAACAAATGGCCAGCATCCAGCACTACACCATTGCCGATATAGCAGTTAACACCAGCACGTACAATGCCGGAAGGTACCAGGTTAAGCTTATAAACACGTTGCTGTTCAGCCTGCCCTACTACCAGAGTATGGCCCGCATTATGGCCGCCTTGAAAGCGAACCACGCCTTGCGCATGATCGGTCAGCCAATCTACGATTTTACCTTTACCTTCATCGCCCCATTGCGTACCGATGACCACTACATTTTTTGCTGCTTTATTTGCCATAACGTCGACTTTTTAATTGAATGTTAATTTTAAATGACTTGAAGACACTGCCAATTGCAATGCATCTTATTGTTTTAGTTAATTTTTATTATTTTACAATATCTACTACGTGCCAGCCAGAATTGTAATGCTCCAGCTTTTTATTGCAGTTCAGTTCGACCAGGTCAGATTGCACGTCGGGCAGTTCCTGAACTACCACGTAGCCTTCAGACCTTAAAGCCTCTATTTTACCGGTTAGGCTTGCATCTTTTACCGCAGGGGCAAAAATAGCCGTTGCCTCTTTTGCAGGCGGCAATGCAGTTGCTACGCCGCGCAAATCAAGGCTGAAACCGGTTGCCGGACGCGCACGTCCAAAAGCCTGGCCAACTTCATCGTAGCGGCCGCCAAGTGCAAGCGGGCCTTTATAGCCCTGTGCATAGGCAGCAAATACGATGCCGCTATGGTAATGGTAACCGCGCAGCTCACTTAAATCGAAACTTACCGTCACGTCTAAATCTTCGAGCGCGCTGCTGGCCTGGGCCAGGCTATCCAAAGCCGCTGTTATAGCCGGGGTAGCTGGCAGCAATTTTGCTGCCTTTGTAAGAATCGTTTTATCACCGTTTAATTCCGTCAGGTGCAGCAAAGCTTCGCGGGTTGTGTTGTCCAAACCATTCGCCAGAGACGCTACCGCCGACTGGTCTTTGCTTTGCAGCGCTGCATAGAGGTCTTGCTCAAGCTGTGCATCAATTTGGCTGGATTCAATCAAACTGCCGAATACATTGACATGGCTGAAATCAAGATGCACCTGATCGATGCCAATGGCCTGCAATGCTTTAACCACCAGACGCTGAATTTCAATATCACTTGAAATACCGGCATGGCCATATAGCTCGGCACCGATTTGCAGTGGCTCGCGAGTTCTTGCCAGCCCATCAGGCTTGGTGCGCAACACACTGCCGGCGTAACTTAAACGCGTAATCCCCTGATGATTGAGCAAATGCGCATCGATGCGAGCCGCTTGCGGCGTCATATCTGCACGCACACCCATCAGGCGGCCGGTAAGCTGGTCTACAACTTTAAAAGTTGCCAGATCCAGATCATGGCCGGCACCGGTAATAAGCGACTCCATGTACTCGAGCATTGGAGGAATCACATACTGGTAACCATGCACTTTGAACAGGTCAAGTAAAGTACGGCGCAAGCGCTCAATACGCGCAGCCTCTGCAGGCAAAACATCTTCTATATATTCCGGAAGCAACCAATTACGCATTTTCATCATCACTTTGTTGCAAGTTAAGCCAGGCAGCCTACTTGCTTATTAAAATTAATATCACACCGCCAACAATCGATAGCAGGCCAACAAAACGCAGCTGCCCATCCTTGAATTCAATCATGCGCTTGAACGTTTCACGCCATGCCTGCGGCAGCAGCAGAGGGAGCACGCCCTCTATCACCAACATCAAACCAAAAGCTGTCAGCAATGTATTATTCACGCCAGACCCCATCCACTATTTTTTAGGGCTGCGCATGTATTTAAAGAAATCTGAATTCGGATCCAGCACCATCACGTCGCTCTTGCTCTTAAAGCTGTTTTTATAAGCTTCCTGGCTACGGTAGAATGCATAGAACTCAGGGTTGCGGCTATAAGACTGGTTATAAATCTCACCTGCCTTGGCATCGCCTTCACCTTTTGTTTTCTGCGCTTCACGATATGCTTCGGCAATAATCACCTCACGCTGCTTGTCGGCATCGGCACGTATCTTTTCAGAAGCCGCAGCACCTTCAGAGCGCAGCTGGTTAGCAAGGCGTTTACGTTCTGCGATCATGCGGTCAAATACTGACTTACTGATTTCTTCAGAATAATCGACGCGCTTCAGGCGAACATCAACCACTTCAATACCGATCTGACGTGCTTCCAAATCAGCCCTTTTGCGCAATGTATCCATCACTACGCCACGCTCGCCGGCAATGACGTCATGCACGGTACGCTTGCCGAATTCGGCGCGTAAGCCGGCATTCACTACTTTAGACAATCTGTCCTCGGCAGCCACTTCGCCGCCTTCTTTAATAGAAACGTAGTATTTTTTCGGATCGATAATACGCCACTTCACAAATGAATCCACCATCATGTATTTGTTTTCACTGGTGATGAATTTAGCCGGCTGTTCCCAGTCAAGCGTTACGATACGGTTATCGAAATACTTGAGATTATCGACAAACGGCACTTTGAAATACAGGCCCGGTGCTTTTTTAACTGACACGATTTCACCCAGGCGCTGTACCAGCACATACTGGGTCTGGTCAACCGTAAACGCTGAAAGTGACAACAGAATCAGCGCGACAAGGGTCACGACAACAAGGTTTTTTGCATTATTCATATAATTCCTTATCTGCTTTCTCTGTCACGGCTGCGAAATGCGTCACGCGTACGGTCCGTGGTAGCTGGCTGGCTAGGCGCCGGCACCTGTGCCGACTGCGGGTTCAGAGACTGCAATGATTGCGACTGAAGCGCGGTATCATTGCCAGTTGCATTAATAAGCTTGTCCAATGGCAGGTACAGCAGGCTGTTACCAGCCTTCTGGTCAACAATCACCTTGCTTACGCTGCTCATGATCTGTTCCTGGGCATCCATATACAAACGCTGACGGGTGACTTCAGGCGCATTGTTATACTGCGCAAGAATCTGGTCAAAGCGACTGGCATTACCGCGTGCTTCGCTTTCAACTTTCAGTTTGTAACCAGCCGCTTCTGCCAGCAGGCGTGAGGCTGTACCACGTGCCTTTGGAATTACATCATTAGCATAAGCCTGGCCTTCATTGATCTGGCGCTGGTTATCCTGATTGGCACGGTTAACGTCTTCAAAAGCTTCCTGTACCTGCTCAGGCGGCTGCGCACTTTGCAGCGACACGCTAACAATCTTCACGCCGGTTTTGTAGCTATCAAGAATAGCCTGCATACGGTCAGAGGTATCTGCCAGGCCTTTCTGCAGCAGATCATCCAGCTTGTTTTTACCAACCACTTCACGAATCGCAGTTTCTGCCGCCGACCTTACAGACTCATCTGTATGGCGGTTGTTAAATAGATAATCCTTGGCATTCTTGAGCTTGTATTGCACAGCAAACTGCAGATCGATGATGTTTTCATCTTCAGTCAGCATCAGTGCTTCTTTAGGCAGTCTGGTTTTACCGCCGCTGCCTTCGGCATTGCTTCTGTAACCTACTTCAAGCCTGCGCACCTGTTCCATATTCACCACTTGCACAGACTCAATCGGGTAAGGCAAATGCCAGCGTGGGCCCGGCTCCGTGGTTTCATCAGCCACCTTGCCAAAACGCTGCACTACACCCAGCGAACCCTGATCCACGATATAAAAACCGGAACCTAACCAGATCAGACCCACCAAAGCCACAATCGGCAATATTGGAAAGCTGATATTATTGGACTGTGGGCGTGCAGGCTGAGGATTAGACTGATTGCCGCCGCCTTTACCAAACAAGGTGTTGATTTTACGACTCAAGTCACGCATCACCTCATCCAGATCTGGGGGGCCTTCATTATTTTGCGCTCTCCAACCAGGGAATTTAATCATTCGCCACTCCAAAAAAACGTTTATTTAACATCATCAATCTATCGGTTACCAACGCACCACCGGCTTGAAAATTAAGCCACGGTATATTCTGCGGTATCAGACATAAGCACTTTTCTTCTGTACTTTGCTTTTGCAAATACTGATAATGCTCTGCCATAGCCATTCTCAGCAAGTCCATACCTTCACCGGCTTTAGCCGAGACATGCAAGGTGCTAATTCTACCATATTCATCACGTGCCACGGCAGGCTCCAGGCCCACGCGGTCTATCTGGTTATGCACCAGAATCTGGGGCACTTTATCAGCCCCAATCTCACGCAGAACCTTGTTCACCTGCGCAATCTGCTCTTCACGGTTACTGCTTGCGGTATCGACGATATGCAACAGCAAATCAGCCTGCACTGCCTCTTCAAGAGTAGCGCCAAATGCCTCAACCAGTGCATGAGGCAAATGCTTGATGAACCCTACCGTATCTGACAGCACAACCTGCCCGCAGCCTTCAATGAAAATCTTGTGGGTTGTGGTGTCTAGCGTAGCAAAGAGCTGATCTGCGGCGTAGATGTTTGCCTTAGTCAAACGATTAAAAATCGTCGATTTACCTGCATTGGTATAGCCCACAAGAGAAACCGTCATCACATTGGAACGCTTGCGTGCACGGCGCTGCATGCCACGCTGCGCTTTGAGCTTAAGCAACTTTTCGCGCAGCTGCTTGACGCGCACGCGCAACATGCGCCGGTCAAGCTCCAACTGGGTTTCACCAGGGCCGCCGCGTACGCCGATGCCGCCTTTTTGCCGCTCAAGGTGGGTCCAACCGCGCACCAGCCTTGTGGAAAGATGCTCCAACTGCGCAAGCTCAACCTGCAGCTTACCCTCATGGCTTTGGGCGCGCTGGCTGAATATATCTAAAATCAGCCCTGTCCTGTCAACAACCCGGGCCTGTAACAAGCGCTCCAGATTGCGTTGCTGGGATGGCGTTAAATCATGGTTGAATACGGCGACATTGGATTCGGTTGCCTGCATCATCTGCTGCAGCTCATCGGCCTTACCACTGCCTATGAACAGCTTGGCATCCGGCACCGAGCGCTTGCCTTCTATGGTTCCGCGCACAGCCAGACCTGCGCTTGAACTAAGCTGGCGTAATTCATCAAGACTTTCCTGATAATCACTTTCACCAAAATCCACACTAACCAGAATGGCGGCATCAAAGCCGCCTGGTCTTTCAAACAGGTCTTTCAATGCTTAATCATCACCTTCCGGCAATCCGATGCTTACTGCACGGGCTGGTACGATTGTAGAAATAGCATGCTTGTAAACCATTTGAGTTACTGTGTTTTTAAGCAGGATCACATACTGGTCAAACGAATCGACCTGACCTTGCAATTTGATACCATTAACGAGATAAATTGATACGGCTACGTGCTCTTTACGTAATGCGTTAAGGAACGGGTCTTGTAACATTTGCCCTTTTTGATTCATGACTTCTCCTATTGTTTGGAGTTAAATAAAATTTACTGCAACTACTGTGGTGATATTACTCTTGTTAAGAGCAAGAACAATCCAATTCGTTCTATTTTTACTTAAATTAACTATTTATTTTCACTCATTCTTGCCAATACTTCGTCCCGGCCAAGTAAAGCCATGACCTGGTCGATACTGGGTGACTGCGCTATGCCGGTCAACAGTACGCGCAAGGGCATAGCCACTTTAGGGAATTTCAGCTGAAACTCTGCAACCACATCGTTGATAGCATGATGAATAGCCTCAGCCTGCCAGTCAACGGCAGCCAGAAGCGATTGCAGCTTGGCAAGCGCCGGCTTGATATCATCGGCGAGATGCTTTTCTGCGGCAGCTGCATCCAGAACAGGTTTACGGTAAAAATAGGCAATACTCTCGGCAAGCTCATTGAGCGTGCTTGCGCGCTCTTTATACAAACCGATTACGGCTGTTAAATCCGGCTCTGCTCTGACGTTAACACCCAATTTAACCAGGCGCTCGGTGATGTCTTTTGCAAGAAACTCATTGCCTGCCTGTTTTATGTAATGTGCATTCAGCCATTTAAGTTTCTCCGTATTGAACTGCGCGGCTGATGGCGTAATATGGTCAAGGTCAAACCACTCACAGAACTGCTCCATGCTGAATATCTCATCATCGCCATGGCTCCAGCCCAGGCGAGCCAGGTAATTCAGCACTGCCTCCGGCAGATACCCATCTTCGTGATACTGCATGACACTCACAGCGCCGTGGCGTTTGGATAGCTTCTGGCCATCATCACCCAAAATCATCGACAAGTGCGCGTATTGCGGAATCGTAGCGCCTAGCGCTTTCAGCATATTAATCTGGCGCGGTGTATTGTTCACGTGGTCATCCCCGCGAATCACCTGCGTGATGCCCATTTCCCAGTCATCTACCACTACACAAAAATTATATGTCGGCGTGCCGTCATCACGCGCAATGATCAAATCATCCAGTTCCTGGTTAGCGATGCTGATTTCACCTTTGACAAGGTCATTCCATATCACATGGCCATCCTGCGGATTCTTGAATCGAATCACTGGCGGAATGTTTTGCGGCGGGGTTGGCAGCACCTTACCCGGCTCCGGTCTCCAGCGGCCATCATAACGCGGCTTCAGGCCCTGCTGCATCTGGCTTTCGCGCAATGCATCCAGCTCATCCCGCGTGCAATAGCAATAATAGGCGGAACCTTCCGCAAGCATTTTCTGAATCACCTGCTTGTAACGGTCCATGCGCTGCATCTGATAGAAAGGACCTTCGTCATGATGCAGGCCAAGCCACTCCATGCCGTCCAAAATAGCCTGCACAGCCTCTGGCGTACTGCGTGCAACATCGGTATCTTCAATACGTAAAATGAACGCGCCTTTATGCTTTCTGGCAAAAGCCCATGAAAACAATGCGGTACGTGCACCGCCAATATGAAGAAAACCTGTGGGACTAGGAGCAAAGCGTGTGCGAACAGTCATATTCAATCAAAACCAAGCAAAATATTAATGACGCGCATTTTATCATGACGCAACGGCTCACTTGAAAAAATAAAGTATCCGTGTAGCGCGTAATTTCAAAAAATGCGAACCTGGCATCTGGCACACTACTTGCGTTGACTTACTTATCTAAATAGTCAATCTATACCTTAAAATGGAATTCCTGCAGAAATTTTTTAACCGCGAACCTGTAGCCCAAGCCACGTTAAATATGGCTTGGGTAAATGAGTTACATGGTATGGATGATATTTCAGCCATTGAATTTTCTACACAGAAAATCATTGATTACTTCAAATCCAATGCTTATAAAAATGACCATCATTTGGAAAGATTATTCTCCATCGACGAAAAAACACACAGCATTGTCGAAAGAATCACATCTCATTTTATTAATATTGAGATTATCAATAAAGAAATTGCCTTACGTATTTCAGATGTAGCTTTTTTATACCACCGTCAATTATTCCTGGTCTATCGGGCATTAATTGAAAACCATTCCGAAGTACATCATCCGTTGCTGCATATCCTGCTTGCCAGGGCCTTTAGAAATGCCACACAAATGATCAAGTGGCGCTATTACAACTACCAGACGGCGCCTGCTAATGTGTGGTTGCAGATTTCGCAACTCTACAAAGTGGCTGAACAGCAAATGCTGCTGAATGCCAAAATTCAGGCCTACGCTGATCAAGAGCCCGTATCACTGTCTACCGCATATATTCATGCATGCATGCTCGGCTCACTGGAAAGCATCAGCCTGAAATGCCAGCAGATCGAGTTGATCAGCAAAATATTAATAGCATGGTCTACAAAAATCAGCATTGATAGTACTTACAACCCGGAGCATCACTTGTTTTATGTGGATACCGCCAGCAACACGCCGGCCAAGCGCATCAGGAACTTCAAACCCAGCAACACTTATCGTTACTGGAGCTTTGAAAGTGTAAATTCAAAGATAGAGCTCTGCATGTCTTTGATTGAATACAAGATTGAGCCAAAACAGTTACTGCTGAAGGACATCATCAGCAGCAAATATGCCCCTGCAACTTTTGAAATACTGAGCACGGAGTGGTCTCTCGTTGATTACAAACGCCAGCGCAGGGCTGAAGAAAGACACAAGAGCATAGCATCGATAAACGCCACATTTGGCTTCAAAGATATCTGCCGTGAACTGTGGGCGTATGAAAAATCAAAAACACTGCAGGGAGGGAGATTTCATCAGGATAATAAATCTTTCGAGGAGCGCCTGGCTGGTCACAACATCAATAGAAACATCGCTAATATTATGTATATCAGCGCCAGCACCAACAACTCTACAATTGTTGATCAATCAAGCAAAGGCTTAGGGCTGCACGTCATAAAACAAGCGCACGAGCTAAGCTTGGGCATGCTGGTTGGCATCACTGCAAAAGAGCAGAAATTTTGCAGCAGATTCGGCCTGGTGCGCAGTGTCAGGCCTCTGGCCAACAATCAGTTGCATATTGGCATTGAACTCTTAAGCAATCTTGGGTTTCTTGTAAACCTGGAAAACGTCAGCCTTACTGCCAGATTGGCAAACAACAATGTGCTCACCAGTAAAAACCTACTGCCGCAAACCACCTTTGGCAATACCGGTGATTTTATCGATAGCGGCTTTGATCATGACACTCATAAATTCTGCGGCATACACCTGCCCCAGGAACATTCGCTGGCCACACAAGAGACGTTACTGATACCAAAACTGCAATACAACAAGAATGATATTTTTAAAGTGACGATTCTGGGTGAAGAAATGCTCATCCGATTCATAAAATCATACGAGAACCATGGCAGCTGGGTACGCGTCACATTTACATCCAAGATTAACAGCCATCAAACTGGCGCTGTCACTTAATCACTTGTTATCATTCGCTTGCCAGCCGCCACCCAACGCTTTGAATAAATCAACTGTGGCAATCAGTCTGGACTGACGGCTCTGCACAAAAGCCAATCCAGAATCATTGTAAGCACGCTGAGCCTCAAGCACATCGATGTAAGATGAATAACCTGACTGGTAACGGTTTTCGGATAATTCCAGCGCTTTTTTGGCAGCTTCCTGGCTCTTATAAAGCGCCTGTTCACGTTCTGTATATTGGCGCAGGTTTACCAGGGCATCATTCACTTCCCTGAATGCAGTCTGGATTGCACCTTCGTAATTCGCCAGCGCCTGCTTCTCTTTAGCACTGGCTTGGTCAACTTTTGCATCCAGCTTGCCTGCATCAAAGATAGGCAGATACAGAGAAAGGCCGCCAGTCCAGATACGGGCTGCCGATTTCAATATATCACCTAATTCCATACTCTCGCCGCCCAGGCTTGCTGTAAGCGAAATGGTTGGATACAAGGCAGCTTTTGCTACGGCGATATTCGCATTAGCCGCAATCATCTGCTCCTCGGCCTGTTTCACATCGGGCCGTGCTTCCATCAGGCTTGAAGGCAAGCCAGCAGGCGGTGTTGGCGGAATAGGCAAAGCTTTAAAGTCTGCAGCAGACGTCTTCAACCCTGTAACGGCCAGATTGAGGTCTCCTGTCAGCACAGCCAGCTGATGCAGGCTTAATGACTTCAGCCGGCTCAAGTCAGCAATCTGGGCGCTCAGGTTAGCGCTTGCAACCTCGGCCTGGTGCACATCCAGAGCCGATGAAACGCCACCTTCTAAACGGCGCTTGGTCAGGGCAAGACTGGCTTCACGGCTTTTCAGGTTATCCTGGGCAATTACAATCTGCGATTCAAGGCTGCGCAAGGTTAAATAATTGCTAGCAACCAGGCCGGTCAATGACAAGGCGACTGTATCGCGGCCATAACGGCTGGATAAAGCCTGCGCTCTGGCGGCTTCTTTTGAGCGACGCAATTTACCCCAGAAATCAAGCTCAAAAGTCGTACCTAGCTGCACATTGTAATTATTGCGAGGATTAGTCAAGGCAGCCTGTGCACCGGTTTCAGTCACGCGTGACCGCTTGGCGCCAGAAGTAAGATCAACCTGCGGGAATAAATAACCGCCCACTTCACGCAGTACGGCATCGGCCTCCTCGATTCTGGCCGCTGCCAGTTTGATGTCCTTGTTGTTCTGCAAGGCTTTTTCTACCAAGCCATTCAGCTCCTGGTCCTGATACAGGGTCCACCAGTTGTTTGCCACCAGGTTTTCAGCTGCTGCTGGCTGGCTGACCTCAACGTACTGCGCCGGAACATCCACTTTAGGGCGCAGATATTCAGGCCATATCGATTGGCAGCCAGTCAGGAATAATGCGGCTACAACCAGAAAAACCGGCTTGGTAGCATTGAAGTTTTTGTACTGCGTCATACTGCACTCTTTTCATTTGTTTCTGTTGTAGCAGCCTCTTGCTCTGTAGTTTCAGGCGGCAGCTCATGATGTTTTCTATGTACGTTTTTATTACTCAGCCAGGTGAAGAACAAGGGGATGAATATGGTGGCGACAAAAGTCGCCAGCAGCATGCCGCCCAGCACCCCGGTACCCATAGAACGGCGCGCCGCAGCGCCCGCACCCGAAGCAATAGCAAGCGGCAGAATACCCAGCACAAACGCCATGGACGTCATGACAATCGGCCTGAAACGCATACGCGCAGCTTCAAGCGCAGCCTCGGCGACAGGCATGCCCTCTTCCATCTTCTGGCTGGCGAACTCTACAATCAAAATCGCATTTTTCGCCGCCAGGCCTACCAATGTGATCAAACCGATCTGGAAATAAATATCATTAGGCATGCCGCGCACCAGCACTGACAGCAATGCACCAGCCAGGGCAAATGGCACCGCCATGATGACAGCCAGCGGCAATGCCCAGGTTTCAAACTGCGCAGCCAGAATCAGGAACACCATGATAATCGCGAAACCGAAGGCAAACACTGCGGCAGAGCCGGTGCGCTTCTCCTGATACGCCTGGCCTGTCCACGCAATCTGGTAACCATCAGGCAAGTTCTCGGCAGCCACTTTTTCCACCAGCTGAATCGCATCACCCGAGCTCACGCCTGGTGCGCCTTTACCTAAAATCTTGGCTGAAAGCAAACCGTTGTAACGCTCTAGCTGCTCGGCACCCACAACAGAGCTGACCTTGCTTAGCGCAGACAATGGCACCATCTGGTTGCTGTTGGAACGAACATAAACCTTGCCCAGATCTTCAGCCTTCATGCGGTACTCTGCCTCAGCCTGCAATTGCACCCGGTAAGTACGGCCGGATTTATTGAAGTCATTCACATACAGCGAACCCATCGTGCTTTGCAGCGTATCGTAAATACTTGCCACCGGTACGTCCTGAGAAATCGCTTTGGCTTCATCCACTTCTACAAACAGCTGCGGCACGGTCGGACGGAAGAACGTATTCAACTCGGCAAGCCGTGGCTCATTCTTCAATGCACCGATAAAATTATTGACAACCGCAGCAAGGTTCGCAGGGTTAGAGTCACTGCGGCTCTGCACATAAAGTTCAAAACCGCCGGAACTACCCAAGCCGCGAATAGCTGGCGGATTGAACGCGATAGCCATGCCATCGGGCTGCTGCATGCCAACGCCGAACAGCTTTTTAACCATGTCATCAGCCGTGGTTTTACGTTCGTCCCAATCAGTCATACGCACAAACATGGTAGCCGCGCTGGTCTTGTTGCCGCCGCCAATCAAATCAAACCCGTTCACCGCAAACTGGTGCGCAACTGCCGGGTCTTTTGCCATCGCCGCACGTACGTTTTCAGTAGTTTTGCTGGTACGTGCCAGTGTTGCACCATCGGGCATAATCACAGCCGAAATCACATAACCCTGGTCTTCAGCCGGCACAAAGCTGCCTGGCACCATTTTAAGCAAGATACCTACCAAGCCTATGATTGCCACAAACACCACCGTACCTATGATTTTATGGTGCAGCGTCAGATTGACTGTTGACGTATAAAGATGCGTAAACTGGTCGAAACGGTGATTGAATTTGTTAAAGAATGGCGATTTCAGATGCCCGGACTTCAGCAGAACCGCACATAATGCAGGCGTCAAAGTCAGCGCAACAATGCCGGAAATCACCACTGCCACCGCAACAGTTACTGCAAACTGGCGGTACATTTCACCGGCAATACCGCCAAGGAACGCCACCGGCACAAATACTGCGCACAGCACCAGCACAATCGCCACCACCGCAGCAGATACCTGCTCCATGGATTTGACAGCTGCCCGGATAGGCGACAGTTTTTCTTCATCCATCAGGCGCTCAACGTTCTCCAGCACCACAATCGCATCATCCACCACAATACCGATAGCAAGCACCATGGCAAACAATGTCAGCGTGTTGATTGAGAAACCGAATATCCATAAACCGGCAAAAGTACCGATTAACGAGATAGGCACGGCAATCAGTGGAATCAAGGTAGCGCGCCAGCTCTGCAGAAACAGGAACACCACCAGCACTACCAGCACCATGGCCTCGGCCAATGTTTTCACCACTTCACCGATAGAGGCTTTTACGAACTCACTGGTGTCATACGGCACTTCCCAGTCCACACCGGCAGGAAAGCGCTGCTTGAGCTCTGTCATTTTGGCTTTCACAGCGGTAGCGGTATCCAGTGCGTTTGCACCGGTCTGCAAAAAGATAGGTATAGCCACACCGGGCTTGCCATCAAGATAGCTGCGTACGTTATAACTCTGCGAACCCAGCTCGACACGGGCCACATCTTTTAAATACAGCACGCCGCGTGGGCCTGATGCGCGAATAATAATGTTGCCGAACTCTGCGGGGTCAATCAGGCGGCCCTTGGCAGTCACGGTGTACACAAGCTGCTGGGTAGAAGGCGATGGCTCCTGGCCGATCTTGCCTGCTGCATATTGTGCATTCTGCGTGCGGATTGCATTGGCAATATCGGTTGTACTTACACCCAGCTGTGCCATGCGGTCAGGGCGCAGCCATATGCGCATTGAGTAATCCTGGGCACCAAAGATAACGGCATCACCCACGCCTTTAACGCGTTTTAATTCATCGAGCACATTCAGCGTGCCGTAATTACTTACAAACAAAGGGTCATATTTCTTCTGTTTATCTGTCAGCATCACCACTAGCAGAATATCGTTGGAACGTTTCTGCACCACAACACCGGTACGGCGTACTTCTTCCGGCAGGCGCGGCAAAGCAATATTCACGCGGTTGCTGACGTTGAATGTCGCCTGGTTCACATCAGTACCGACTTCAAAAGTCGCCGTAATCGTCAGGCTGCCGCTTGAGTCTGCACTGGAGTTAAAGTACAGCAGGCCCTCTACACCGCTTAACTGCTCCTCAATAGGTGCAGCAACGGTTTTTGAAAGCGTATCGGCACTGGCACCTGGGTAGGTTGCAGTAATCAGTACTGTTGGCGGCGCAATCTGCGGGTATTGCGCAATCGGCAGCTTCAGCGCTGCCGCAAGCCCTGCCAGCACAATGATGATGGAAAGTACACTGGCAAATATAGGCCGTGTAATAAAAAATTTACTCATATGAATTCTCTCAAGCCTTAATCTTTGGACTTATTAGTCGAGCTTAACGTAGGTGCTTGTACGCACTTGCTTACTTTGCTGGCTTAGCTTCTGCCTTGGCTGAATCTGCCGCCGGTGCCGGCGCTTCTCCGGCCGGGTGCGGCGCTACTGTTGCACCTGGGCGAATTTTGATAATGTTATCAATAATCACTTTTTCGCCGGCTTCAAGGCCGCTTAACACTACCCAATCCTTGCCTACCCAGTTACCTACAACGATAGGCTTGATAACGGCCTCATTCTTATCATTCACAACATAAACGAACTTACCCTGGTCATTCGTGATGACTGAGGTCTGCGGCACGACAAACACGCCATCTTTGTGGCCTGTTGTGACGCGAATACGCACAAACTGTCCAGGCAGCAGGCGTTTATCTTCATTGCCAAACACGGCACGCAGCTGCTGTGTACCCAATTGTGGGTCTATGCTGCTGGCAGCGAAATTAAGCTGGCCTTTTTTAGCATATTCCTCACCGCCAGGTAGAATAAGGCCAACCTCTTTAACCGTAGACTGGTTCAGCGGGCCGCCCAGCTGCGCGAGCTCATTGTCTGACAAGCTGAAGCGCACCCAGATTGGTGTAATCTGATTTACCTTGGTTAACAAAGTGGCGTTGGCACTCACCAATGCACCTTCTGATAATTCAAAACGACCGGCTACGCCTGAGATTGGCGATGTCACCGTGGTGTATGACAGGTTCAGCTCTGCTTCACGCACTGCCGCCTCATACTGCGCCAGGCCTGCACGGGCCAAAGCATTGTCAGAAGACGCATTGTCAGCCTCACGCTGGCTGATGGATTGCGATGCAACCAAAACCTGCAAGCGCTGCGCTTCACGCTGCGTCTGGTCAAGCTTGGCTTTCTGCTGGGCCAGCTGCGCCTTAGCATTTGACAATGCAATCTGGAAAGGTACCGGATCAATCAAGAACATGGTTTGCCCGGCCTTGATTGGCGCGCCTTCTTCAAACATTTTTTTAAGCAGGATACCGCCAACGCGTGGACGTATCTCGACTTCTTTTGCCCCTTCAGTCTGTGCGACTGCTTCAGCACTGATAGGCACACTTGTTGGCTGCAAAGTAATCACACTTACCGGCATAGGCGGCATTCCGCCAGCACCGTTAGCGGCATCTTCTTTTTTGCCACAGCCTGCTAATGACATTCCGGCCAGCAAAGTCATCGCTAGCAACATCGCACTTAAGGTGAGAATCGGGCTTTTTACATCTGCAACTTGTGCCCTGTTTTGTAATTGCTGCTGCTGACTTATTTTGGATTGCATCGGGTAACTCCAGGCTAATATATGGATAACCTATTAATTAGATTATGTTTTTATTTAATTTTAACTAACTTATTACTTGCTTACATACACATTTGTATGTATATTATATACAAACAGGAATGTATGTAAATGCTAATTTACTAAATTTCCTGTCAAGGCTGAATTCAAGTCTAACTGAAGTAAAATAACATTAATTATGTAATGGGTAATATTAATGGTACGTAAAACCAAAGAAGATGCAGAGCTGACACGACAGCGTATTGTAGACGCAGCACGCGCAGTTTTTCTTAAGCGCGGCGTAAGCAAATCGACGCTGGAGCATATTGCAAGCGAAGCCAATGTGACACGAGGTGCGGTGTACTGGCACTTTGAAAACAAAACCGAAATTTTCCATGCTATACGTGAACAAGTCTTCTTACCGCTTATCGACAGCATAGACGACACGCTGGCCCCGGCCATCAAGAATATCGAAAACCCGCTCAACCAGATTGAAGCGAGCCTCTGCAACACCATCAACGACCTCAGCAACAACATCGAAATGCGCGAGATTTATGAAATCATCATGATCAAATGCGAGTATGTAGATGAATTTGCTACTGTGCTCTACCAAATGCTGAACAATTGCTCATGCATCGTTGAAAAACTGGAGGCTGCCTATGAGCGGGCCAAAGAGCAAGACCTGCTGGCAGGTCCGCTAAGCCCGCATGCGCTGGCGCTGGATACGCACCTGTTTTTTGGCGGATTGCTGCACATGTGGGTAAAAGACGCAGATGGCAGCCGCTTCCGCTTTCAGGCAATCGACCTTATAAAATCCCACATGAATTTACGCAGAAAGCAAATTTAGCCAGCTAAAATACTTGTTAATCGAGAGTTGTAGCGATACCATACGCGAAAATCAGGGTTAGGAGGCATTGTGATACATACAGGCGAAATTTACGGCAAACAAACCGCAAACAAATTCGTAATGTACAACGTGCTTAAAGTCAGCAAACAGATAGTTACCCTGCAGAATATAGACAACCCCCTCAGCCTGTTTGAAACCACGGAACAGAAACTCGCTAGTTCAGGCTACATCCGCGTCAGCCAGACCCCATACATCGACCTGAAAGCCACCACCCCAAAACGCAAGAAAGCAGCAAGGAAACCAACACGCTGCCCACTGACACTGGATTTTCTGGAAGAGCGTGCCGACAGCGAGCGCCCTGCCCCCATCATGCCGGATTTGTTCGGTAGCAGCTGAATGGTTTTAGGTTGCAGTTGTTTCTAACAACTTATTAGCCGCAGATAAACGCAGATTCACACAGATAAAACCAAAATTGTAATTTGACAACCGTCATTGCAAACCCGAAGAGTATGCAAATGCAGAATACGTCATTAATCTTAAAACACTTAATTGCTTCCAGCCGCGCTCCGCTCGCGGCTAAAGAATGAATCGTTTGCAATAACAGTTGAGGTTTATCAGCGTCTATCTGCGTTTATCTGCGGCTAAATTGATTTTAGACATTACTGCGGTCAATTAAAACTAACTTCTTGGAGGCCCGCCCCTAAGGTCGTGCCCATCAGCGCTGTAAATCTCAACCTCAACAAAGTCACCAGGATTCAAGCCTTCAGCATCTTCCAGATACACTACGCCGTCAATTTCAGGCGCATCGGCTTTAGTACGGCCAATAGCTTCAATATTACCTTCAGCATCGCTGACAATCTCATCAACCAACACGGTCTGAATACTGCCAATTTTGTGGTGCAATTTCGCGGCACTGATACGTTCCTGCACTTCCATAAAGCGGCTTAAGCGTTCTTGCTTGATTTCTTCAGGCACTTGGCCTGGCAATGCATTAGCGGCAGCGCCATCCACTGCGGAATATGCAAAACAACCTACGCGGTCAAGCTGTGCCTCTTCCAGGAAATCGAGCAGAACCTGGAAATCTTCTTCAGTCTCGCCCGGAAAGCCCGCAATAAAGGTACTGCGGATGGTGATATCAGGGCAGATTTCACGCCAGGCTTTAATGCGCGCCAGGTTATTTTCACTGCTGGCCGGACGTTTCATCGCCTTGAGAATACGCGGGCTGGCATGCTGGAACGGTACATCCAGATACGGCAGAATTAAACCATCTGCCATCAGCGGTATCACTTCATCCACATGCGGATAGGGGTAAACATAGTGCAAGCGTGTCCATACGCCCAGTTCGCTCAATGCTTTGGTAAGCTCGGTCATGCGTGTTTTTACCGGGCGGCCATTCCAGAAACCCGGGCGGTATTTCACATCCACCCCGTATGCAGAAGTGTCCTGTGAGATCACCAGAATCTCGCTCACACCGGCATTCACCAGGTTCTCTGCTTCATTCAGCACTTCGCCAATCGGGCGGCTCACCAGATCACCGCGCATGCTAGGAATAATGCAGAAACTACAGCGGTGGTTACAGCCCTCTGAAATCTTTAGGTAAGCGTAATGTTTAGGCGTCAAACGCACGCCCTGCGGCGGCACCAAGTCTACAAATGGCTCATGCGGCTTAGGCAAATTGGCATGTACCGCTGTCATTACCTCTTCCAGCGCATGCGGGCCAGTCACCGCCAGCACGCTTGGGTGCGCAGCCTCAACCACGCCAGCTTTAGCGCCCAGGCAGCCGGTCACAATCACCTTGCCGTTTTTGCTGATGGCTTCGCCGATTGCATCCAGCGATTCTTCTACTGCACTGTCAATAAAGCCGCAGGTGTTCACCACCACCAAGTCAGCCTCATCGTAGCTGCCTGAAATTTCATAGCCTTCGGCACGTAACTGGGTAAGGATGCGCTCGGCGTCAGAACCTGCTTTAGGGCAGCCCAAAGAAACAAAACCGACTTTTGGTGTGGAATTTTTAATTGTCATAAAAACCTAATAAATCTTAAAAAATGTATATGATTGCGCTATGTATATTATTGCTATTGCATGGCTGTATGTAGTGACCTTAATGGCCGCCACAGAGAAGTCAGTTACCGCCGGCTTGCTGACATTCATATTTTACGGGCTGCTGCCCTGTGCATTGTTTTTATGGCTGTTTGGCGCAAAGCACCGCCGCCGCTACCAAAACAAGCAGCTACTCGAGCAGAACGTGCGCGATCCAGATAGTAGAGACCCCCAGGCTGATGAGTAACACCTGACTGATGGTCGCTTTTAATTCAGTACGTTTATGCAGGCTTGGAATCAGGTCCGCCACCGCCACATACAGCATGCTGGCAGCTGCCAGGCCTAAAATGTAAGGTATCCAGCCCATTACAAACTGCAGTGCAAAATAGGCAATCAAACCGCCAA